>Ga0208905_1000674_pt1 | contig 17402 bp, 20 predicted proteins | sample AntAceMetag02UKS_FD_184776 | JGI IMG/M metagenome (GOLD analysis project Ga0208905, IMG submission 184776) | Saline lake microbial communities from Ace Lake, Antarctica - Antarctic Ace Lake Metagenome 02UKS (SPAdes) (version 2) | ecosystem: Environmental > Aquatic > Non-marine Saline and... | reverse complement strand
TCGGGCGTAGGAGATCCCAGAAAACCACTGCCACATCAGCCACCTATCACGAAACGAGCAGCCCGACTGGAAGGAGGGTGGGAGTGAGTGGCAGGCGGCACCTCCGCTTTCCATAATCCACTCACTTATGACAAAGGAAATGATATGTCAATGCTTGAACTATGATTTATTTTCCGCAGAAAATCATCGTTTGCATTAGTATAAGTGGCAAACGGAGTCTGGCTGCCGTTCTGAAGGGCGGCTGGCTTACCCGTTTGACGATAGCCCGCCTGTGCCGGCACGGCGGAGTGAAACGGAACTGTGCGTATTTCATGAGCAATGACGCTGGGTTTCCTCTTTTAAGGTCAAAAACAAAAACATAGTGAGTCTGCAGATTGTTCCCAAACCATACTATCCTCACCATTCCTCAGGAGTTTCCACATTTTCTTGAGAATGTATTTTAAGCAATTATATGCAATTATTTCAAAAAATAGATTATTTGTGGCATTTAGACTACGGTCAGATCGTTAATTTAGTTCTTTGAATTTTATATCAGCACACCATGCTTCTTCAACCAGTCCCGAGATCCTTCCATCAATAACAAGGAAATATTTCCCTTGATTTTCAACCTCAAATACTTCATCGATATCATATACCTCACTTTCATAAATTGCAGGATACAATCCATCAATATAATGCCATTTATTTTTCACATTGTCCCATTCTGGCATATTCGTCTCAATAGAATAGATTTCCGTCTCATCACAAACAATATAATTCACCGGTTCTTCTGAAGAAATTTCTATCGAGAACTTATCTCCAGGAGATGAGAGTGTAATTCCAAAATCATCTTCAAAACTATAGACTTTAAGCCACCCGTTTGTTGATGTACCTTCATCTGACATAAACACAGGAATGGCATCATACATTCCAACAGACTCATTAATTAAAAATTCATCCTCGGGAGAAAGTTCAGAAATTTTCCATATTTTCATTTTTACCTTAAATGGATTGTCTCCCCTAAGGTAATCTTGCAAAAGATCAGAGAGAGCCACTCTTCCATCCAGATATAATTTATATTCAGAAAAGTCTGGGATTTCAAATTCAACTGTTTTTTTAATCACACTGTCTTCTTTGACCACGGTTTGAGTTCCTGGGATATATTGCCACTCCCTATCGTTGCACGACCATGTTGGCCAAGAATCCGATGATTCTATTGCCCGAAAAGAACCCGCTTTTTTTATTACAACGAGATTTACTGGTTTTTCAGCCTCAATTTCAATACGATACATTTCTCCACAATTAGACCGATCTATTCCTGTAAACTCTTTAAAATCAAGGCTTATGAAATCAAATGGGTACATAACAACATTTTTTTCATATATCAATTCATCATCTTGAAGGTTGCTGCCAGCAGTAACTTCTGGTTGAGAAATGACTTTATTTTCTTCTATTTGCGAATTGCTGTCAATAGCAGTTTGAGGGTTGGTCTCATCAATAGAATTATGTTGAGTTTCTGATTGTATTGGGTCGGAATTTAATTTTTCATCGGTTATTTGCATTGAATCTGAATCATCACTAGCCACGTTATTGGTGCAACCACATACAAAAACACCAAAAAATAATACAACTATGAGGAAAAATTGTTGGGATTTTAGTTTCATATTTTAATTAAAACACGTATTAAAGCAAAAAGCTTTTGCTTCGCCTCAATATATAGTGTTTTTTGACATAATTTAACTAATCTTTCTTGTGGTATTGAGGTTGATCTTTTCTGGCAGATATCATACCAATCCAGAAAACCGGTCCCAAAAAAAGGGAGTTTCCTCCCTCATACCCTCATCTCCTTGCACTGCCGCCGGTATCCCTCCATCCAGCCCATCCGGGCCAGATCCTCCAGGTCCAGTCCAGCCACGTGAATAAACCCACAGGCACACCGATATCCGGCCACCTTCCGCTCCCGGAAATCATACACCAGCATATGAGTCGGGACCTTCTTTCCGCAGACCGGGCAAAAAATGGAGGCCATCAGATCCTCCCAAAATACTGGCTCGGTCCCTGTTGCGGTGCACATTCCTCATACCAGGCAACTGCTCCATCATGCTCATGTCTCCGCCGCCTCATTTCTCTCCACCATTCTAATGCAGCCACTTCATCTGCCTCGCTGCACTCCAGTCCTTTCCATGCAGAGTGTCCCTCTGCTTTGTTTCCAGCTGTCATTTCTGTTCAGTTCCTGCCCCGGATTGCGTGCCGGCGACGTTGCGGGCGATTAAGCGGCAAACGGAGTATGGCTGCCGTCCCGAAGGGCGGCTGGCTTACCCGTTTGACGATAGCCCGCCTGTGCCGTCGTAACAACACCAGTGCCGGCACGGCGGAGAGAAGCGGAGCTGTGCGGCTGGAGAGGGGGTCACTGTCATAGGATGGGAGGGAGGTTTCGTCGTAAAAAGTGCCGGAACCTGAAATCATAGAGAGAAATGAAGGTTAGAGGTGGAGGCTACAACTTCCAGCCGGAAGCGTTCCCGTGAGCGAAGCGAACGGAGACGCTGGAGGCGTTACGCAGAACCAGACGGAACCAAGAGCTTTTCGCAGGAAAAGCAATGGGTTCAGGCGATAGAGTTCTCTAGGAAACGCCGGCCAAATAAGCCGCCTGCCGCGTAAGCGTTTGGCGGCAATCCCCTCTGTTCTGTTAATTCCCCACTTCCGGCAGCTGTCTGCGACCGGCAGGAGCAGTCTGCTGCCTGAAGTGGTTCATTTCTGAAGGATTTCTACAGTGCTATTTAGAAAATAAGATTTCTAAATGATGAAAATTATTACTTTTAATTGTAGCTGAATATCCATTGGTATCTTATATGAAAGGGAGGCAATTTTTCGAAGAATATTATTCTTGGTTGTAGGGGTGATTGGTGCTTATTAATAAATTCTGAATATAAAAAAAAGGTTGAGTTCAGGTTTTTTTCCAACATCCAATAGTCTCATAGAAAGCAAGACATATTCTTAGCCTATCGTGTAATGTTTTGATCATACGTCGAATAGGAAGGAGATGTTACCATCTCCCACCCTTCCAAGAACACACCTTGCGACTTTCACCGCAGTATGCTCACGCATGTCGCATGCATGATGAATTAGAAGACGGCTAGTGTTTCCACTTGTAAAACGCCTCACCGAAGTGTAATTGGCTTTTTTACATATGTCGAAGTCTAATTCCTTTGCTTTGACACACCTCAGACAAGTCTGCACCTTTTAAGGTCAGAGATTTCTCCTATCCTTGGAGTTACCCAAGGCATTTGCGTTTTGTCCGATCCTTTACCTGCTACGCATTGGGTCAGACCCCTACCTTCGATCCAATAGTTAGGAGCGTATCAGGCTTACCGGGTTCAGTATAATGGATAAATAATGATGCTTTAGGTGCCGTCTATACGCCGGGAATACAGTGTTCGTTCGATGTGGCATAATAAGGGCTACCACATCCAGATTCCTTGCCTTTTGGCCCAAGCGTAACACCTTGTTTCGCTTGTCTGGTTTTACGACGCCTAATCGACGATTCACTTATGTTCACCTTGACATCTTTCCCTAGCAGCTATCTGGACCAAGGTACCAGATTTGCCACATTCCTTGTGAGCTTCACACCGCATCGTGTCTGAAATGATGCCGCATGTCACAATGGGGATACGGGGAACGAATCCCATAGCGTTATTTCACACGCAATCCATTATACCGCTTTACCCGTCGCACCTTATTCTAACAAATAAATGAGATTGTGTTGATATTATCGTTAAATATTTCAGGTTGAAAATTGATTGTTTATTTTGAGGAAAACACATTGTTTCAAGGAATTTTTGCTATAATTGGAGTTGCTCTTGGTTTTGGTTTATATAGGTTAAATGATCATCTAATAGAAAAGAAATCAAAAAAAAAATATGCTAAACTGTTCTATTTCGAATTAAATATTCTTAAAAACGAGATTAATGAACGATTGGAAACCTATCATATAATGGATAAAAACAAACAAACCTTTAATCCAAATCCAAAAGATAATCCATATAAATTCCTTCTTAGATTAAATTATAAACCGAAATACATTTTCTTAGAGCAAAATTTTGGACTCATTCCAATTTTAAGTTCGGAAACCATTCAAAACATAATGCGGATCTATTCTTTTTTGGTAGATTTTGAAGAATGTCGGAGATTTTCAATTAAAAGCACTAACACTCAAGAATCAGAGAAAATTGGAATGGGAGAAACAGAGTTGTTGTTGGTAATTAACTTAGAACGCGTTCAAAAATTAATTCCAGAAACTTTGTTGCTGTTAAAAAATGAGTGATCAAAACTACCTCATATGAATTGCTCTCAAATTCTTCAGATTATGACGAAATAGAATTTGACTGGAGTGAATAGTTAAAAAAATAATTATGATATGGATTCTATAACTATGTCAATATATTCAGAAGCAGAGTCTATATTTGCAGATCCTTTATCGAGATATTCTGCTGCTGTAGTATAATCATATTTTCCAATATATTCTGCACCAATTCTATAATTAAAACCAGCACTTGAAAATTCCTCTAATGCTTTGATATAATTAATTTTAGTCTGTTCAAATGCAGGAGATACCCTTAAAGCTTCAATTTCTGTGATGTAGTTATCAGATGCTACCTTTAAGCCCGGACCATATATCATTAATCCATCAGCATCATAATCTTGAGCTGAGGATAAGATACCATTTAACAAATCTACTATTTCATTAATTGATACCTGAACTAATGAAATAAATTCTTGATCTTGGTAAGTAATTGTGGGTGGGTGTGTTACTTTTGTTGAGCTACTGGAATTCGAAGAGGATGTACAACCAACAGAGAGAAGAAGAGCCGTTGTAATTAATAGAACCATCAAAAGCTTCAAATGTTTCATGGATTTCCAATTATTCAACATTTTATATAAATATTCCTAGGTAATTATTTTCATGATTTGATGAGAGAAAAATCTCGAACTGTCAAACTTAGGTTCTAAGGATAATCAATTGTACCATACGGAGTATCAGGTGTACATCTTAGAATTCTTTTATAACCTTTATACCATCCAATCCAAAAGCCATATTTTTTTAATGTTAAAATTGTATAATTTGAACAGGAAGGCACAAATCGACATTTAATGCCAAATTTTTTCTTAAAATTACTTCCAGATTTTCCTTGCCATATTTGTTGAATTAAATAAATTGAAAAATTAACAAATCTTTTATTTATTATCATAATTTTATCTTATATCCCACAGCTTTCATGATTGCAGAACCCCATCCAAGTAATGCTAAACCGAATAAAAATACTATGATACATCCATAAATATTGACTCCAGATATTAAAGCCCCAATCGATGCGATTATAAGGAAGATCCCAAATACTGCAAATACCACACCAATTGGCCAACCACAACCCGTTGCACAAGTATTTGCCAATTTATTAGCTGATCCAGCATCCGAAGACTTTATGATAGTGGGCTCATCAATACTTGAATCTATTGCTGAATCATCAATTTTCCTTCCACAACGAGGACAATAATTTGCCCCTTGAATCAGCTGGTTTCCACAATGAGGACAAATGATTTGAGTTTGTACCTGAGTGATTTTGTTTCCACAATATAAGCAAAACTGTGAACTTGCCGGGTTTACTTTTCCACAACTATTACATATATTTTCTTCAGGCATCCATCTATCACAAATGTTCTTTTAATTTGTGTAAAGATATACCTGATGAGGATTTCATACTATGCTCCGGAAGATTGTCCAACGACCTTCTCAGGTGGTTGGACAATCTCTTTTAACGTTATCAAATTCAGAATAAAGTATATGGGGTATAAGAACCAGTATAATGTTAAGAAGATAAGAGTTTGAAAATTCTTATTTTCAATCACAGTTGGATATCCCTTCGATTGCATTTGCAAGATAAAGGAATTCATTTAAAAATTTAGTGATTGTTTATGGTTTCCATAAAAAAAATAATTCTTATTTTATTGGCGATCCCAGTAGCTTTATTGATAGGTGTAGGAGCCGTTGGTATTTTAGCCGGAGGAGAAGCAATTTTTCGAGGATTAATATTTTTGGTAGTAGGTGTGATTGGTGCTATATTAATAAATTCTGAATATAAAAAATGTTGAATTTTGGCTTCTTTCCCTTTCCTTTTTTTTCTATGAATTTCTAATAATTTAATACCCAACAGCTTGGACACCATATTCAGCTTGTGCGTGTGTAAATCCTTCATATTCAAGTTGATCAATTAATCCATCTCGTGAAAATGACATTAGATCTAAGTAATTTTGGGCTTTTAATGCTGCTTGCTCATTCCAGTTAGCACCACAGTGGTCTACTCCATATACAGCTTCTGTGTTTGTATATCCCTCATACGCTAATTGCTTGACTAACCCACTGTAAGAAAAAGGCATTACACGTAAGTAATCGAATGCCTTGTTTAATGCATTCTTTTCGCCCAATGTTGTCGTATCCGGCTTTACGGTGGGTTTTGGTGTTGATACAGTTGCAGCTGGAGTAGGCATGGGTGTGGGGACAATTGTTTTTTGTATATTATCTGTAACCTGAGGAGAATTGGCACTTGATCCTGAATTACTTGTGCATCCTGCTGAAAAAAGGACTAAGATAATGCATAGTATCGCCAGACCCGAAATTTTCAATACCTTCATGATAGTTCATCAATGCAATTAGAGATAAAGTTTCACCTCATTTCAGTTTTCAATTTAATGTGCATCTCTAATTGTATTTTATGAATTATCTAGCATTTGAATGCTGAAAGGAGATTCAAATTTATTACCTGATCGTCGTTAGGATTCAAATCTTTATGTTTGTCATCATCGACAACATGATGGTGACATTTAACCGTGAGACCCAGATGGAGATTACTCCAATCCCAATCCAGCCACAACTTGGGAAGCATTTTCGCTCTTTCCCTTTCTTTTTTTTTCTATGAATTTCTAATAATTTAATACCCAACAGCTTGGACACCATATTCAGCTTGTGCGCGTGTAAATCCTTCGTATTCAAGTTGATCAATTAATCCATCTCGCGAAAATGGCATTACAGTTAAGTAATTTTGGGCTTTTAATGCTGCTTGCTCATTCCAGTCAGCACCACAGAGGTCTGCTCCATATACAGCTTCTGTATTTGTATATCCCTCATACTCTAATTGCTGGACTAACCCGCTGTAAGAAAAAGGCATTACAATTAAGTAATTTTGGGCTTTTAATGCTGCTTGCTCATTCCAGTCAGCACCACAGTGGTCTACTCCATATACAGCTTCTGTGTTTGTATATCCCTCATACTTTAATTGCTGAACTAACCCGCTGTAAGAAAAAGGCATTACAGCCAAGTAATTGAGTGCCTTATTTAATGCATTCTTTTCGCTCCATGTTGCCGTATCCGGCTGAACTCCATTCGTTTTTGATGTAGATGTTGTACCTACTGTCTGTATTGGGCTCACATCATTTGATGTGGCCTTTTCATCAATACTTTGTGTTGGCATTATAGATTGGGTATAACTATACGGTGTAAAAAGCCCCGTTTTAATACTTAGCGTTGGAGAAAATATTATCAATAAAACAGCCAGTATAATAACAACAGCCAGCACTGAGCCAATAGATCCATTAGATTTGTATTGTTCATATCTATTAGTGATAACCTGATTATCTTCCCAGATACTTCTTCGTTTTATAAGATAGAGTGGATGTCCAATTATCCAGAATAATAATGTCATTAATCCCCATGACGATGGACTCCAACTACTTGATGCAAATGATTTCTCCCTTTTTTGCACATTAATAATATTTTTAGCATCGTAATAAATTGCAATTGCAGAAACAATTACTAAGAAAATTGTTAAAAATCCATTTATGAAAATAGTGAAAATTACAAGAAAAAAGAGAATTATTAACAGATAATTTGTTTGATATCCATTAGAATTCAAATCTCTTCTTGGTTCTCTTCTTTCTGGTGGCAATCGATCATTTCTATGTTGATTACTGTTTTGAGATCTTTTCGCTCTTAGTTTAGATTCATCGATCTCAGTTTTATTTAGATGATTTCCACAATAGTTACAAAATGTTTCATTGCCTCTTAATGCTCTTCCACAATAAGGACATAGACGATTTACTCCTTGATTATGCGGAGTGATATCTGGTTGATCAATTGGTCTCCCACAACCAATACAGAATATTGATCCTTCGATTATCTCTGAATTGCAATAAGGGCAGGTTCTCCTCCCCTTCAAAGGATCATTAGGATTTGGCATATTACATCATGTTGCAATTGATTGTATGAACGATAAAATTATTGATTCCATTTTATTTTATTATTGATCTATCTATATCTACATATATCCATTATTTTTGCCAAATACTGCCAATATTTGCTTAATAATATTTGTTCATATTTATCTACATCACAATCTTCAACATTATATCAAGTTGTTACAAAGAATGATCTCTCTATTTTATTGGATTTATGAGACCTGCTATTAAAAAGAAAAATCCTCCGATAAATCCGTTCCCCATAAAAAAAGGCGGGAGAATTCACCTCACACTCCCCCGCTCCAGCGCCAAATCCCACAACGTATCCAGCTCACCCATCAGCTCCCTTCTCCGTCCAGCATCCTTCTCACACAGCAGCTCAGTCTCCAGGTCAATCGTCTGTTCACACTCCGCCTCAGTATAGCAGAGGACCACCAGCTCATCACTCATGCTTCCATCCCTCCAGCCGGAAAAGAAGCGGTGAGGAAATCCACCGCCTTCTCCGCATCCTGCGCTGCTTTCACCACATCCATCGCCGAACCTTCCCGGATGGACCGGAGCCAGCCTGCCACATAGGCAGCCGCATTCTCCTCCGTATCCGGCGTCTCCACCCGGCAGAGCGAGCACAGGAAGGCCGAACCCATCTCAGCAGTCAGCTCCTCACGCCCATACTGCTCCGAGCCAAAGAACGCCTTCTTCACCACCCCGTCACGCTTTAATCGGTCAGTATGTCCGGTCCAGTGCGTCATCTCGTGAAACAGCGTTGCATAGTAACTCTCAGCACACCCGAACCGGTCCACCGGTGGCATAAAGATCACGTCCTGCGCCGGAGCATAGGCAGGCTCACCCATTGCCATCGCCGGCTTATTCTGCCGGAGCACCTCATCGCAGGAGGCAACTCTCCTCACCGGCTCTGCCAGTGCTTCCACTGCAAGACCGTCACACTGACCCGGATGAAACACCGGGTAATACCTGACCAGTGGTCTGTCTCTCTGGACCCTCACCTTCACCTCGTCACCGGTTATTTCGTCCTTGCGTTTCCGCGTCGTCTCCCAGGACCAGAACACCACCATTCCGGCAGCCTTCTCACCTTTCCGGACATGCCCTCCCAGCTTCTCAATCTGCCGGAACGTTCCCCACTGAGAGCATCCGGCCAGAAGAACACGGTTAATCCCTCGGTAGGGTTTTCCGGTCAGCATATTCACCGGACTCATACTCTCCCAGGTCTGCTTCCACGGGACCGTTCCTTCAGAAAGACGGGAGAGGATTCTCTCCCTCACCATCTCATAGACCGGGACCTTGCCTGCCATTCTAGCACACCTCCGCACATTGCAGTTCAGCCCGGATCATCTCCAGCTTCGCCTCACACCGTTCCGCTTCCAGAAAACACTCATAGGCGTCATCCATCAGCTGCGTAATATACTCGTCAATCTCCGGACGTTCCGAATGCGGGAAACTCCGTGCCTCATTCGCAGCTTTCCAGAGTCTCTGATCCTCACGCCGCATTCTCACCGACTGTTCCGCGAGATACTCTTCGAGATGTCTCCACCGGGCGATTATGTCGTCCATTTCCCGGTCATGTTCGTTCAGCTTTGCTTCAGCGGAGAAATCCGCCCTTCCATTCGTTGCCTTGGCTGTCATCTACCTCAACTCCTACCCCGGCCAGTCCAGACCGAAGTAGAGGGCAATTAAAGGGCAAACGGAGTATGGCTCCTGTTGGAGCGAAGCGGAAACAGACGGCTTACCCGTTTGACATTGCCCTCCTTGGCAGGGGTCAATAACCAGTGCCGGCACGGCGGAGTGAAACGGAGCTGTGCGGCTGGAGAGGGGGTCACTGTCATAGGTCACGGGGCGGTCATAGAGGAGGAGGGACTCCAATATTGTGTTTATGGAAAAGGTCAGAATGAGGCGAAAACCTGCGCGTTATTGTCTGTCAAAAAGAGAGAATTTTAAATTTTTACATTTTAAAGCGAGATGCTTTTGATTTTTGAGGATTCATAGGGGTTTTGGAGTTGTTATTTTATACTAGAAAGTGAATATTATTATTGAGGACTTATTTTTTAAATTAAACCAGAATCTGAGCTTAGATCCGGGTGCTTGTTGGGGGCGTTAAGGTTTAGGGTTATAATCCCCATATTATTCTTTTATTCAGTCTTCTTTACTTGGATTTTTCAAAGCTCTCAAAGAGTTACTTCTAACTATCTGTGCATATAACTTTTTTAAAGAGCATGAATCTTGATTTCTGGAGAGAATAAATGGAAGCTGATAGTCAATGATTGGTGAAGATGAAGCAACCTGCCCGTTTTGCAACCCACTACCCAGTGATGTGGTACTGCAGAACGAGCTAGCCTATGCACGCTGGGACGCCTATCCCACGACAGAAGGACACATGCTCATTATTCCATTTCGACATGTGAGGACCTATTTTGATGCAACTGCGGAAGAGATGGCCTGTATTCTGCACTTAATTGATGAGGGCAGGGAGATGCTGGAGCAGCTTTTCAGCCCCGATGGCTATAATATTGGTGTCAATGTTGGAGAGGCAGCAGGACAACGGGTTGCTCACCTGCATGTGCATCTGATTCCCCGCTCTGCCGGTGACGTCGAAAAGGATCCCTCCCGGAATTGGGGGAAGCACCAATGGCCCCCGGGTCTCTGAATCCATATGCTACGTTGATTGAATATTATTCCTCAACACATTCTGTCTTTGCTGTCCCTCTGAGGTGCTTCGCGATGTTTCGCATGAAGCGCCAGTGAAGAATCAGATGAATCAAAACCAGCAAAATGAAGATGACACTTGTTATATCGTGGATCATAACCCATTGCTCATGAGTGAGGCCAAACATTTCGGTGATATACAGAGGATTCCTCCCTCCCTGTAGTCCACCTCTGTCTAATGGCCAGGTGCCCCAGGCATAGAAGAGCACCAGACCAGATATAACGATGGGAATGCCGGAGAGAAGGGCAAGAATGTCAACTGCTGCATTGATCCGGACTTTTTGCATACTGTTTCGTTAGTGTTCGATAACGTAAAAATACCGGTTACTTTAAGTGTTTTTTTACAAAAAACATCGTAGTGAACATTACTTCAGTTCAATGGATGTGGGGTGATATATGAAACCAAACAGAGCGGACAGAGGGCATGAGGTCATGCTTTTTCTGGTGTGCCTAGGATTCCTGCTGGCGGTGGGTTGCAGTGATGCTGATAATTCACCACCCTTTAGCCAGAATGAAACTGCAGTGATTTCTGGTGAAATGGCAGCAGCCATTGGAACCTATCAACAGGGTATTCAGGGACGCCTTACGACACTGCAAGCCGATGCCATATTATGTTCCAATGCAATCGCAGCTGCCGGAGTGAACAATTCAGCACTATCTGATATTCTGGGTGAATGTCTGGCAAATGAACCATGGTATTATACGGCTGCTTTTATTGATGCCGATGGCGTTGTGCAGTCAGTTATGCCTGAAGCAGAACAGGAAATTCTCGGTGTTGATCTGTCCTATCAAGAGAGTGTTGCTGCGATGAACAAGGATCCTTCATTCATGATGATACCGGTTTTCACTCTTGAGCAGGGAGGATCTGCTGCAGCGGCATACGCTCCCGTCACCTTGGAAGAAGGAGAGTATCTGGGATTTGTGAGTATTACTTTTGTGCCCGCTTCTCTCATCCGATCCGTTGCTGAAGATGTTTCTGCATCCAGTGGTTTTGATACGATGGCAGCTCAGACCGATTCACTGGTGCTCTACGATGCCGATGCAACTGAGATTGATCAGATGACTTTTGGCAATCCACTCTATGAGGACTTTCCTGACCTGCTTGCCTTTGCAGAGGCCTATAACCAGTCCTCTTCAGGTGTCTTCCGGTACAGTTTCTATTCATCAGGTTTCAGTGAGGTCATCACCAAGGAAGCGATGTGGGACACTGTTACCTCTGGTGGAATGGACTGGCGCCTGATGATCATCCGGCCGGTTTAGGGCCTTTAAGATTTCACATATTTTTCGTCTCTTCTGGTTCTTCTGGCAGAGATTTCTGTTTTTTGAAGACCTGTGACGGGATCTCCGGGTGATGGTATCTGCCTCTCTTTTCTGTCTTGTTTTTGTACTGAATGGCCTGGTTCGGGCAGTAATGAATACAGGCGAGGCATAACTGGCAGTGGTGGTGCCAGACCGGGTAGCCATCTTCGAGCGTGATGTTATCAACCGGGCAGACCGAGACACAGGTTCCACAGGCAGAGCAGTCCTCTGTGACGGAAAAATCCTTGTCACAGGCTCCAAATTCTTTTCTGAGGAAGGGATATATCAGGCCGTTAAAATAGGTAAATACCGGATTACTTTTGGTATGCCAGCCGGTGGCACAATTTGTAATCTCATCTGCAATTGTTTTCACGTCCGTCTCTGCGGTTGTAAAGATCTTCTGTTTCTTCTCCTCTGGTGTGACATCAGAGAGAATGATCCCGTTTGAGGGCATGATAACGGCGTTTGCGTAGTCGAGTTGTCTGTCTTTCTCCCGGAGGATTGCGTTTATCCGTTTGTACGTGCTTTTTTCACCGGCGCCTGCCATGGTAACCACCGCGAAGATCCGATCTGCGGTTTGAAGCCTGATCGTCCGTACAAATTCATCGACGATAAGGGGTGGTCCGCCGGCATAGACCGGGAAGATAAAACCAACATTCCCCGCTGCCGGTGGTATCTTTTCCGGATTGTGAATCAGTGCCGGTATCGGGAGTGCTCTGGCATCCGGGATCTTTGCGGCGAGTGTCTGTGCAACCCACATCGAGTTGCCGGTGCCTGAGAAGTAGTAGATGGTGGTGGGCATACTATTCTTCATTCTTGTCTCCGGCGGGAAAATACTTTCTGAACTGGCCGGAGAGCGAAAAATACGGGCGGATTTATACTCAGGAAGGCTTATTGTCTTTTATAACGATTTTAACTCTATGAAACAGCAGTATGGCATGTACCTGGCCTATTTTTTTCAGATACTTATTGCCCTGAACGGGATCTATGCTCTGGTGCACGGTGAATTTGGAGCAATGTTTACGGCACTTCTGATGTTTATTATGACAATGGTGCCCTATTATGTTGCAGGCCGGATGAACATCTCGTTTCCGTGGTTTGTTTTCTTCCTGATTGCACTGGCTCTCTGGTTCCACACTGCCGGGTATATTCAGGGATATTATACTTTGTTCTATCCGTATTATGACAAAATCGCGCACATTGTTTCTGGAACGACGGTCGCCTTACTTGGGTTCCTTGGGGTGATATTCCTTGATAATTACTGGAATATGAATCTCAGGCCACAGTTCATAGTTGGGTTTACGATAATCTTTGGTATGGCTCTCGGAGGATTCTGGGAGATCTATGAGTTTACGGTGGACAGTGTTTTTGGGGGGTCACTTGCTGGTCTGATGCAGAATGGACTGAATGACACGATGTTAGATATGATATTTGTGCTGGCTGGTTCGATAATCGTTGGAATTCTTGGTATTTTCTATTTTAAACATCATAACAAAGAAGATATTACGAATTCAATGGATGCTGAAGAACCAAAAAACCATCCTGAACTGCAATGAATAAAAAAATGGAGAATGGAATGGGCCTGATGCGATTCGAACGCATGACCGTCCGGTTATGAGCCGGACGCTCCACCACTAAGCTACAGGCCCCCTTTTTGCTGCCGATGAATCCTTAAAGCCGGATAGATCAGGCGGTTATCTTGTTGCACGCCTGCTCATATAAATCTACGGAAGATTCGGTGATGGGACTATTAAATTTGCCATATTGTTCCATCTCATTCTCATCAAATAATGCCTGAACCATCTTTATCACGCACTTTTTTTCGAAAGACCTTTCGCAACCTTCCACTGTATTTTCCCAAAAATCCACCAATGAGTGATGTAATGACGACCATCGAGGCGACAGTTGATGCAATCACCGGCGAGCCAAACATTCCTGCAAGCGCAATCGAGAACTCTCCGCGTGAAGCACTGTGTGAGAAAATCTCCATGCCAGAGGACCATGATCCGTGGAAAACGCGACCAATACACAGTCCTGATACCAACTTTGAGAGAATGGCAAGGAGACCCAGCCCCAGAAGTAATATGAGGGAAAATCCGCCGGTAAAATTCACGGAGATCCCAAAGAAGACAAAAAAAACAATCAGAAATACGTCACGGTAGGGTTTAGCAGCTCGTTCAAAGCTGCGGGGTTCAATCATTGAAAGAGCGGATCCGAGGGCGATAACGGCTATCGTATCCGGGACGCTGAGAAATTCTGCAACACCTGCAGCAGCAAGAACCAGGATAAAAGTAAACACAAAGGGCATCTCATCGCTTCTGCTTAGTAATGCCTTAATATAATCTCTGAGGAGATACGCGATGCCAAAAATACCTCCAACCATTAAAATTATCAGAGCAATATCTACAATAGGACGGCGTTCGGAGGTTGATAGCACAATCATGATTAGGACAAGCACCAGATCCTCAAATACCATCAGCCAGATGACCGTCTCAGACTCTTTGAAAATCAGGCGACGGTTCTCTATTAGTGAAGAGAATGCCATAGCCGAACTACTGATATAAAAGGCACTCATCATCACTATGGCATCATACAGAGGAAATCCCAATAGAAAGGCAGCAGCAAAACCGATGAGCCCGTTGATACAAAAGTCAATTGCTCCTGAAGCGAGAAACGAAGTTCCCTTGGCTGCCACTTCGTCGGGCTTTAATTCAAGTCCCATCGTAAAGAGCAGAAAGAGTAGTCCCAATTGCGTCAGAAAATCAGAGACTTCACTCTGTTCAACAATCCCAAGCCCTGATGTGCCGATCACGATTCCGGCAATAATGTAAAGTGGGATGGGGGGAAGGCTAAATTTTTTGGAAATTGCAACCAGTATAAGGCAAATAAAAAGCGCGAAGGCTATTCCCTCAATCATTTACCCAGAATATCCTGTTCAAACCTCTCGATCTGTTCACGTTCCCCTATGACAACTACAGCATCACCGTTTTTAAAAATAAAATCTGGTGGTGGACTGACGGTATCTTCTGTCCCGCGTGAGACGGCGATAATCGTAGCACCGGTTTTTTTCCTGATTGCGAGATCCCGGAGTGTTTTGTTGGCACAGCTTTTACCGAGAGTGTACGAGTGCATTGATATTCGAAGATTTTCCAGACCTGAGAATGATACTTCGACACCCTCTTCCTCAGCTTCCATAATCGCTCCTGTGAGGATATTGCCGAGACGACGTGCTTCGGTAACATTGAGCTCTGCCGCACCACCAATGTCACAGCAGCCTTTTGGGCAGGTATAGAGCTGAACGCTGCCATTGTCCATATAGACTATGGTAATCGTATCGCCTTCATCGGTATCAAGTTCATATTTGGTTCCAATACCGGGAAGGGATCCTGAACGCAGTGTCATTCATAGAGAATACTGTGTCCGGGCATAAAAAGCATACTTTCTCAGAAGGATAATGGCTGGATCAGAGTAAATCTCTGATCAACGGCTGTGCCAGATGGCGACGTGCGCAGGGAGGAACCTCATACCATCCGGGAACAAGGGTTCGTGCAATGGTGGTATAATCCGGCGAAGCCGCCCGTTCTCCGCATTTTCTACATTTGTATCCTTTATTTTTCCCGGCGCTGGTCATCCGTTTGCCACAGGAATCACAAATTGGTGCTTCTGCTCTTTGATGTGCCGGGGCGGTGTGGACCTGCATCTTCTCGAGATTGATGCTGCCCTTTTTCAGGCTGCCGCAGATCGTGATGGTATCGCCGGGTAGCAAGGATCGCACGATGTCACGAAATCCTTTGGTGGGTTCATAAGCCATGCACTGAACTTCACCGTTATCAATGCCGCCGGAAAGCAGAAATGAGACATGACCGCCCTGCCCTGTTTTTGGAACTGAGGCGACCGTCCCTGAAAGCCGGTAGGAGTGCCCTTCAGTGAGGTTACCAATGTTTCCATTGATCAGATGGGCGTCTGTCCCCTGATTTGTTTGATAGCACATTGTCCGTTCCGGGGATTCTGATCGGATAATTTGTGCTGCTGTTCTGACCCACTCTTCACTATCTCCGCGAATACCATACAATACTGGGTCAGGAGTGTGGGGGACGCATACAATACAGTTGTTTTCTGGATCTACGGAGTCCCAGGTATGTGGCGTTGTTGTGCGATCCGCTTCCCACAACGATGGTGGCTCAATTTGGCGCAGACCCTTTTCTCTGTGATCTCGGTAGGCCAGGAATTCCCATGTCTTATCAAAAATGGGGGCTGAAACGGCCGATACTGCTGCCGTTGCACCAATGAGTCCTCTCCCTCCTTTCCATCCCTTGAATTTGGCACCGGTATTTTTCAGAAGCGTTTGAGCCTCTTCTATGGTACAGAAGGAGGTTACTGCCTGATGATAGAATGCACCCGGGACCGGAGATTTTGTGAGAACAAGACCCGGTTCTGTCCGGGGATGATCTGTCTCGGCAAGCTCGTCGATTGTTGTCTCCGCGATGCTAAATATTTCGTCCGTATCCGCTCCAAAAACCTCCAGACAGATCGCAGCGTTGCCTCGTGTTTTGAACTTTACATTTGGATTGAGGCGGATAAGATAGGCTGCTTCAACTGTGTTTCCAGCAGTTTCAAGCCGTTCTGCAAGCAAAGCTCCGAGGTACGTTGTGCACATCCCTTCAGGAGAATCTGTATCATCAATGCCGATCAGCATATGTCAATAGTTTATATAGGAATGATTCGCAAAGTAAGATTGCCTTCATCTATGTTGCACGAACGCCTCCTTCAGAACGTGATCAGTATCATGATCATGGCGGGTTACAAAGTATCAGAACCTTATGGTATGCGTCCACGGAGTTTTGATATTGTCACGGCTAAAGGAGATTCACTGCTGATCTTTAAGGTGGTTTCCCATATTGATAGTGTTAGTGAAGAGAGTGCACACGATCTGCATCTGGTCGCCGAACACTTTGGCGGTAAGCCCATTATTATCGGGGAGAAGGCGAGAGATTCTGAGCTTGAACGAGGAGCGGTCTATCTGCGTTATGGTATCATTGCAACAAACGCTCCGACCCTGTATGACTTTTTTGTGGAGGAAGTCCCGCCGCTTGTGTATGCCCAGCCCGGCGGACTCTATG
>Ga0208905_1000671_pt1 | contig 17444 bp, 18 predicted proteins | sample AntAceMetag02UKS_FD_184776 | JGI IMG/M metagenome (GOLD analysis project Ga0208905, IMG submission 184776) | Saline lake microbial communities from Ace Lake, Antarctica - Antarctic Ace Lake Metagenome 02UKS (SPAdes) (version 2) | ecosystem: Environmental > Aquatic > Non-marine Saline and... | reverse complement strand
CCCCTCTGGACCCGGATCTTTACTTTGCTTTGCCCCTCTGTGCCTGAGTACTTATAACTACAAATGGATAAGTATATGAAAAACTGCCTTTTTTGTTATGAAAATATTAAAGACCGCATAATCGCTGAAGAGGGTTCGGTTGTTGCGATAGAGGATAAGTATCCTGTCTGCGATGGACATCTTCTGATTGTGCCTAAACGACATGTCAAAGATTATTTTTCAATGACTGAAACCGAAACAAAAGATACCCGCAGGTTAATTCTGGCTCTAAGAGACCGCATGCTTGCAAGGGATTTGAGCGTGACTAGTTTTAATATTGGAACCAATATCGGCGAGTCAGCAGGCCAGACCATCTTTCATGCACATATTCATTTTATTCCCAGACGGGATGGGGATACGCCGCATCCAAGGGGCGGGGTCAGGGGAGTAATACCCGATAAAATGGGTTATTAAAAAACAGGCTTGTTCTGTTCTCTGGAAGCAGTAAAAGCGTGCCGGGCTGTTGTGATGAATTAAGTACTTAGGCACAGAGGGGCAAAGGCACAGTGGCGCAAAGCAAAATAAAAACATATAGAGATTTGCAGGTCTGGCAAAATTGATGCCCTCGTAAAAAGGCACGAATTTAACGATAGATGGCGTCGTAAAAAGTTTTATATACAAGGCGTAGTTATTTTTCAGGATCGAAGGCATACATATAGTATGTTGAGAGTCTGAAAAATCACTGCAACGTAGTAGATGGGATTTTTTACGACGCCATCAACAGGAGTAATGAACTCGTGGATACACGGATATTAAGTGAGTATTTTAAAAAATGTTTTGTTGCTGTAGACGGCCTGTGGTTTATGATGCTGGAAAAGGAAGATTCTTTTGATAAGGCATTGGAGATTGATAGCAGGGTATGGGAAATACTGCCCAAGATACAGGCCAGAAAAGTAAAGGAATTGTTAAACCTTGAAACCGGAAATGTGGATGGCCTTGTAAATGCCTTTAAATTCAAACTGGATGCCGAAGATTTTGTAAGCGAGATAATAAAGAAAGATTCGAAGATTAATATTATTATCAGGGAATGTCCGTGGCTTGCTTTGTTAAAACAATCGAATCGAGAACATCTTGCAGAAAAAGTCAGCAATGCAATATGTTCAGTAGAGTATCCTGTTTTTGCCAGAGAATTTATAAAGGATATTGATTTTAAGATAGTATCGAGTCGTTGTTCCGGGGACAAAGTCTGCTCATTTATGCTGGAACAGAAGGTTTGAGCTTGATAATTTCAGTTGTTTTTACTGTTGGTTTTTTTTATTTTACCCTGAAAAACCCGGTACTTTGGGCCAGGTCAGAGTTGTTCGGTTCTGCCTGAAAAAATGTCACGATACTTTAAAATGAGCTGAAGTTAAGGAATTCTGTCAATTATATAAAATAAGTGGAGCGACCCGCCCGCCTCGCCTGAGCGAAACGACAAAAGGACGAAGATCGTTGAGTATGTCTCGCGATGGCGGGCAGGAGCGACTCCTTAACTTTAGGCACTTTTAACTTGTACCGCTTTAAGTAAAACAGCCCCTTTCAGGGGCAAACCAAAGCTTGGTCCTCTGTGCCAGGATTCTTTACTGAGCGGAAAAGCCGGGTGTCTGTATGCGGTATAAATTCGGCTGCGGAAAGCCTGTTCATGAATTCCTGGTTAACATTTAATTCAAGGTATGTAATACGATTCCTGATTGCATCAATTTCATCAATACAGTCACAGCAGTTTAAAACCATTGTGGCCCCGCCTAATGAACTGTTCCCAAGAGTTTTGTAGCTTTCAGCAGAAATATCAGGCAGCATTCCAATGGATACTGCAGAGCCGGGATTTATAAACGATCCAAAGGTTCCTGCGATATAAAATATTTTAATATCCTGCGGCGCCATTCCAACGGAGGCTGTAATTGTTTCTAATATGGTATACATGGCTGCCTTGGCTTTAATCAGGCTGTCAATATCAGCCTGGCTGATTGTAAGGTCTTTGCCTGTGGCTGATTTTTCTGCTGGAACTACAATCAGACGGGCATTTCCAGATTTTTTCAGGAACCTACTGCCACAGGTTTCTAAAACCAGCTTTCCGCGGATATCAATAAGGCCTGAAAGAAAAAGCTGGGCAACAAGATCAATAAGCCCGGAACCACATATGCCTTTTGGAGGCATATTGCCTATGGCGTGAATCTGGAATTTGCGTGTTACTGGATCAATGGCAACCCTGTCAATTGCTCCTGGTCCGGCCATCATGCCCATACGGGTAACTCCGCTTTCCAGGGCAGGGCCTGCGGCGCCAGCACATGCGATCAGCCAGTTTGAATTTCCAAAAACCACTTCGGCATTGGTTCCAACATCAATAAGAATGGCGGTTTCTTCGGACTGGTTCATGCCGGAAAAAAGAATTCCGGAAATCAGGTCTCCTCCAAAATAACTGCCGATATTTGGAAATATCATTACCTGTGCAGCAGGATTGACTTTAATTCCCATTGCTTTGGCTTTTATGAGTCCGGGAGAATTTATAACAGGTATGTAGGGTTCACGAATGAGCCAGTGAGTATCAAGTCCCATTAAAAAATGCGTCATTGCTGTATTGCCTGCAATACTAATCAGATAAACATGCTCTGGTTTAAGGTTGCAGGTTTTGCACAAATCTTCAATGTTCCGGTTAATGCTGCCGACAATCAGGTGGTTGAGTTTTTCCAGGCCCTTATCTGTATCTGCAAAATGAACTCTGGTCAAAATATCTTGGCCAATTGAAATCTGAGGGTTATCAAATGAGGACTCTGCGAGTATTTTACCTGATAAAAGATTAATGAGCCGCAGAACAATCCGGGTTGTGCCAAGATCAGCAGCCATGCCTGCGGGCGGGGTGGTCTCGCGTGGATCACATATTCCGGCAAGAATCCATTGGCCGTGGTTTTTGAATACAACGCAGCGTGCTGTAAAATCCCACTTTCTAAGAAAATTCGGCAGATGCCTTAAAATTTCAAGATCGATTTTAATAAAATCTGTTTTAAGCTCTTTTTTTAATGCCCTGGCCAGACGGTCGGCATCTGAGGTGTTGTCCTGTAAGCTCGGCAAAGCAAGTGAAACTGTTTTTACCCAGCCCTTATATTTATCGTTTTTCATTGGTCATCCGGAATTATATCACTTTTGATTAACTCGTAAAAAGTTACGAATTTAACAGTATAATTTATTAGGCACAGAGGGACATAGGGACATAGGGACATAGGCGCATAGATTTTTGCCAGACCTGCAAATCTCTCTATATTTTTATTTTGCTTTGCCCCACTGTGCCTTTGCCCCTCTGTGCCTGATGAGTTACTTTAATTTAATCATAACTGAAGACTGATCGTTCTAGTTTCCATGAAGGATTCAGATTTTATATTGGATGCTTGTTATATTGTCAAACAGGTAAAGGTAAATTAAAAGGAAGTAGAATAGGAATCTCGCAAGCATCTCCCTGAAAACATAATAAATTGACTTATATATTCGTCTGATTTCAAATGTCTCATAGGTATATATTACACAGCTCATCTATTGAGAGCTTTGCATAACTGCCATTTTTTTCAAGTAGATTGAAGATTCAGAGGGATCAACTTTTGTCTTTTTCGCATTTAAATCTTCATGGTGTCATTGACTTGCAATACAACGATGTGCAATGATTACCGGTTATGATTAACCGGGTTTCTCAAATCTAAATAGAAAAACATTTTTTAAGAAAAAAAAGTTTAATTTTAACCCATACTGGATAAGAGCATGAAATATATAGTTTATCTGCTGGGAGTTTTTTTTGTCTGCGGTATTTCTTTCGCAGAGCAGCCCCCTTCGTCCTTTGATCTTCGAGATATCAATGGCCATTCGTATATTGGCCCGGTCCGGAATCAGGGAGGCTGCGGCAGTTGCTATGCGTTCGGCGCTGTGGCGGCTGCCGAGAGTGCCTATAACCGGTACTATGGCCTTTACGACGCGGCGGCGGTCGACCTTTCCGAATCATTTATTGTCTGGAGCCTGAGCCCCCTCTATGAAGGATTCGATGGCTGTAACGGAGCCAGTTATGATTATGAGGAATTGACCGGGTTTGTGGAACATGGGGTTCCTCTGGAGTCAGCCTTTCCGTATGTCACCACCGATCCCGGGTCGGATAACCACCACTGGGATGCGCCACGCACAGGTTTCAATGAATGGTTATCGCATCCCCCCAATGACATTGAGACAACCAAACGGGTCATCCAGAGTTTCGGCGCAGTTGATGCCGCCGTCATGGTTGATGCGGATTTCCAGGCTTACCCGAGTGGCATCTTTGAAAACACGCTCACTGCTGTCAATTCAGATCTGCCATACTATAGCAGCCTAAATCATGCAGTATCGCTTGTAGGCTGGGAGGACGATCCCGGTGACAGCGGGATGGGATACTGGATCCTCCGCAACAGCTGGGGTACAAACTGGGGGGAAGACGGCTATATGAGGATACGATATACCTCTGCCAGGGCGAGTATGGAGGGGACATATATTCTGTATGAGTCATGGGGCGGGGAAGACGTGTCCTGGGAGAATACAGGAGAGGTACAGGCGGTTCCCTGGAGTGCGGGCGGGACCACGAATGCGCACGCCGTTGATATCTGGGGGGGTGCAGGAAGCAGCGTGACCAACACCGGCACCTTATCCGCCACTGCTGAGGCAGATGCCGATTTGACCACGGCCAGGGGCGTGTATTTGTGGGGTGGGTCCCAGGGAAGCGTCACCAATCAGGGCTCGATTCAAACCACGTCAACCAGCCTGCAGAATCAGGCCATTGCATATGGGATTTGCGCCCAGGCCAATGAGGTCCAAAATACGGGGCAGATCTCCGCCAGCGCCTCCGCATCGAACGATCAGGCACTGGCGTATGGTGTTTTGCTGTTCAACGGCGGCAGTGAGGTTGATCTTCAAAACAATGGAGAGATTACTGCCGGCGCCGATGGTGTGAATGCCAGGGCATACGGCGTGTGGACCGACAGCCGCTCACACAGCACTGTTGTCAACAACGGTCAGATCGTCGCAAACGCTTCAAGCACATCCGCAGTAGGAATCTTACTCAGCGGCGGACCCGCGACCGTCACCAACACGGACCGCATCGAAGCTACATCGAGTGCGGGATACGCACTTGGAATAGTCGCGTACGCAGACACGACAATTGTAAACAGCGGCACTATCCTGGCGTCAGCGCCTACTTCATATTCTATCTACTCTTCCTCTTCTTACAACATGCGTTTGATCCTCCAGACGGGTTCGGATCTGTTGGGGTGTGTGAGTCTTTTTGGAGATGATGACTATGTGGAACTGCAGGGTACCGGCGTTGAGGATGAGATTTTTACCGGCGTTGAGACCCTGAAAATGAACGGTGTGGACTGGTCCCTGACGGGGAGTTCAGCCTTTGATTCTATAGGCATCCAGCAAGGCCTGCTGCGGATAAACGGCGCTATTTCAGGACCCACAACAGTTGAAGCCCTGGGCACGATGGGGGGGCACGGAACACTGACGGGCAATGTTCTCAACGGCGGCACGGTGGCGCCGGGCAACTCCATTGGAACCCTAACCATCACAGGGGACTATACCCATGCCGCCGGTGCTGTTCTGGAGACCGAGGTGGGCGGGGGCGACTCCGACCTCTTGGCGGTGACGGGCACAGCTGATATCCAGGGCGGGACACTTCATATTGTGCCGTACGGGTACGCTACCGCGGGCGATTATACCTTCCTGACCGCGGGCACGCTCCTGGGGGCCTTTGACCAGGTTGACCCTGCGGCAGTACTGAATGCAACAGTGAGCAGCCCCACTCCCAATATCCTGTCCATGAGCATCACCCGTAACAGCTATCAGTCGCTGGCGGCCAACGGTGACCAGACGACTCTATCCTGTGTTCTGGATCAGCTACGTCCTTCGGCTACCAGTGACATGGCAGTTGTTCTCAACCAGATTGACACGCTGGATCTTGGAGGAGTTCGAGTTGCCATGGACGATCTGATGCCAAAGCTTCAAGCCGGGGCGAGTGCCTTAGCACTGGGCAATACCCGCAGGAGCATACAGCATATTCGTACTCGAGGAAGGAACGAGCGGAGTCAGAGAAATCAGGGGACAGGCCAGACCTCTATCGGAGGGCCGATGCTGGCTTCTGCCGATAATTGGGTGCCAGCTTTGGGAATGCTGGAAGAACCCCGGAACAGCAGCAATGCCACAGAGGGGCCATTGACCCCCGATTCAGACATGTGGTTCACCACTCTGGGGTCCTACGCTCGGTACGGTGATATCTCCGAGAGCCCATCCTTTCGGGAGAAGCTGTGGGGTTTCATGCTGGGGATTGAATTTCGTATCAATGACAGCCTGAGGGGAGGAGTGGCAGGGGCATTTACCAAAGGACGCCTTGAGGAGACATCCTCCCGGAGTATCAGCGATAATGATTCTTATAAGGGCATACTGTATGCCCTGTGGGACGATGAGGCCCAGGCTGGCGGATACTATGCGGAGTCAATGTTTGGCTTTGGGCAGAACAGGTTTGACTCGGGGCGTTGGGTTGCCTTCTTGGACCGAACAGCTGTAAGCAAACACGACGGACAGGACTGCTTCGTCTCGATAAACGGCGGGCATGACTGGACTCTTGATCGCTGGAGATTCGGCCCGACTGTCGGGATCGAATATGTCTATCTCCATGAGGAGGGGTATGAGGAACACGGCGCCGGTGCGGCAAATCTGAAAATAGATTCGTCTGATTCAGATTCAGTGCTGAGCCTCCTGGGTTACCACGCCGCGAGATCTTTCCCTCTTGAAAAAGTTGTCGTGACCACGGAATTAAGGGCCCGGTGGGATCATGATTACCTGGCCGACTCAGAATCGCTTCACTGCCGGTTTACCGCGGCAGGGTCCTCCTTCGACATCTCAGGCCGGGACGGGGCCAGAGACTCTTTCTTCCTGGGCGCGAGTCTGAAAATATCATTTGGCAAGAATATAACGGGTTATTTTGATTATGACTGTATGCTCAGAGGCAGCGATGGCGACAGATCGCATCTGTTCAACGCCGGCTTGAAGATATTGTTTAAATAGGGAGGAACTTAGGCGTAGGTGTTTTCAATGAGAAATGTGTAACCATGGGATCGAAATCACGATCATCATGGAGTAAAGTCAATCCTTCAATAATGCAGAATGTTGCGATAATTATGTCAATTGTTTTTCGGACGGTAACACCTGCTTTTCGAAGGGATCGATAATTTCTGGCACTTTGAATTGCGACATTATATCCACCAATTTGACGGAACAATAGAGCACTGAGAAAGTTCCTGGCTTTTTCAAAATCGGTGTTAGATCTGAAGCCCCGAAGAACCTCAGTGAGGATTAAATCTCCAATGATGACAGGAGTGTTTGAAAGGTAATGATCGAGTAGATCTGTCTGCCACGTGGAAATACCGTTGAAATAATTGATCCATACTGATGAGTCGACCAGGATCACTGATCCACCCTCATTGCATCAAGGTCACCATCCCATTTAAGTTTTCCACGTAGATCTTTAATTCGTTCCTGTTTTTTAATTTGAACCAATAGTTTAAGCCCGGACTCAACAACAGCCTTTTTAGTTTTTAACTGGCTGAGAGTCATGGCCTCATGCATAAGCTTGTCATCTATAACAATGTTTGTTCGCATAATAATGCTTCTTAAAGTATGTGTATGATATTGACTATATATACACATCAAGGCAATGTCAACGGGTTTATCTTCTCCGGAGGTTGCACAGGCAACATTTTACGTAATTGGTCACAAGCCATAGCTATCATCTTGTGAATCTGCCCATACTCTCTATTTCTTGGGAAACTAACCAAATGGCGCAACCAAAAAATAAACTTACGAAATTGTCCTTAAGCGAAAGACAAATAATGCTTGATTTGTCTTTAATATTGAGATAAACATTTTTTATGGAAACAATTCTTGAGCAACTCATAGCCGATTTTCAGGAACGGACGCTTCCTTCTTTTACCCGGCGGCACATTCAACTTCCATGGCTGCCCGGAAAAATAGATACAGTTATCGGTATGCGCAGAACCGGCAAAACCTGGTTTCTTTTTCAGGTCATATCTGACCTGCTTGCAAAAGAAACGCCGAAGCAATCGATTCTCTATTTAAATCTGGAAGATGAGCGGCTTCATCCCATGACAGCATCTGATCTGCATTTAATCCCCGATATCTATTTTCGTCGTTATCCAGAGGCTCGCGATGGATTATGCGTATTCATTTTTGATGAAATTCAGAATATTCAGGGGTGGGAACAGTTTGTCCGGCGTCTTTTAGATACCGAAAATATACATATCTGCCTCACAGGTTCTTCTGCCAAACTGCTGAGCCATGAAATAGCAACCAGTCTAAGAGGCCGATCACTTGCAACCGAGATATTTCCATTCAGCTTCACAGAATATCTTGAACATAATGGAATCAATACTGAAAGCAACAGACGTCCCGGCGCCGGAAAGCGATCTCTTCTGGAAAACCGGCTCAAGACATATCTACTCGAAGGCGGATTTCCCGAAGTCCAGAATATCGCCGGCGAATACAGAATTCGCATTCTTCAGGATTATCTGAACGTTGTAATATTGCGCGATCTCGTAGAGCGCTACCGGATATCAAACATCGTCCCGCTTCGTTATATGATAAGGCATCTTATGAATGCGCCGGCATCTCTTTTCAGCATCAACAAGTTTTATAATGATTTGAGATCCCAGGGTATTTCATGCGGTAAAAACACCCTTCACGAATATCAGGGTTATCTTTCTGACGCGTATCTTTTCTTTCAGGTATATATCCACAGCAGCTCGGAACGGGCGCGTATGGTCAACCCACGAAAAATTTATGTCATTGATACAGGACTTATCAATGCGTGTTCCCGCAACGTCCGGTCGGAATGGGGCCATCTGCTGGAAAACTTTGTCTTTATGGAACTGCGAAGAATGTATGATACCATTGAGTATTACAAAACAAGGAGCGGCAGGGAAGTGGATTTCCTTGTAACAGATATGCACGGCAGGGAGTTGCTGATCCAGGTGGCGGCGGAAATGGAAACTCCTGCGACTCGATTGCGTGAATTAAAGGCCCTTGTGGAAGCCATGAAAGAATCCGGTCTGAGAAAGGCCACCATTGTTACGTTAAATCAAGAGGAACATCTGAAAACCGAAGCAGGCCATATCCAAATCCTGCCTGCATGGCTGTGGGCGCTCTCGCTAAAAGACAGCAACCTTGTCTGATGAACAAAAGGGATCACAGGGCAGACTGAACCCCTTTTCTATGACCCCTTTTCTATCTTTTTCTGACCTCTTGACTTCAAAATGCTACACGTGTATTATACGTGTAGCATTTGAGGAGGTGCTTGTGATGCAAAGAAAACTTACAGTGACTATAGACGAAGAGGTCTATGACGGCTTACGGTCAGTTATTGGGCCACGAAAAATCAGCCGTTTTATTGAAGAGTTAGTTCGCCCTCATGTTGTCAGGAAAGATATGTATGCTGCATATAAAGAGATGGCTGCTGATTGTGTCAGGGAATCCGAAGCCCTTGAGTGGGCAGAAGGCACACTGGGAGACTTAAACGATGAAGAGAGGTGAAGTGTGGTGGATTAACTTCGATCCTTCCGTTAGAGGTGAAATTCGCAAGCAGCGACCGGCCGTCATCGTAAGTAATGATGCTGCCAATCATTTTCTTAACAGAGTCCAAGTCGTGCCCTTGACGAGTAGCGTTGGCAAACTCTACCCAAGCGAAACATATGTAACGTTTCGTAGGAAAAAAGCCAAGGCTATGGCCGATCAGCTTACCACGGTGAGCAAGAAGCGGCTAATTAATACAGCAGGATCAATTTCCTCCACTGAGATGGAGAATATAGGCCAGGCTATCACGATCCAACTTGATCTCTAAGGCAGAATTGATTGCAGTTATTGTTGGCGAACCTGAACGTGATAGGATTATTGAATTTACTACTGGAAATACACTTATGGGGCCTGGTTCTATCCCTTGGGAAATTGGCAATGCCTTTTCTGCTATGTTTAAACAGAACAGGTTGACACTTGATGAAGCTCGGAAGGGCCTTATAATTTTTGATAGTATCCCCCTCCGGTATATCAAACCAGACTTTGTTAATGCCTTGAAAATATCCAAACAAGCCAACATGTATGCATACGATGCCTATTTCCTGGATTGTGCTATTAGACATAAAGCACCGCTATTGACGTTGGATCGAAAGTTAAAGAGAGCTGCTCAAAATCTCAACATCGAAACCATGGAGGTTTAAAATGCAGGTTTATACATATTCAGAAGCCAGGCAAAAGCTTGCTATAGTTCTTGAACAGGCTGAAGATACTGGAAAGGTACTAATTCGAAGGAAAGACGGAAGAACTTTTGCATTGGTTCCAGAAAAGATAGCTTCTTCGCCTTTAGATGTACCATCAATCAAAGCGCGTATTACGACTCAAGAAATAGTAGATATTATTCGAGAAGGAAGAGAAAGGTAGAAAAATAAGGGACCTTGCGGGACATCCATTGGATTATTGGTTGAAGGCTGATCGGTAAAGCAGGATTATCAGAATACAGGATGTTATTCTTATAACCCATTGAATCTATATATGGCACTATGGCCGCAGAAGCTGTCACTACTTATCGTTGGGTGGCTTTTGAGGAGAAGAAAAAATGAGTCGAGCAACCAAGTTTGATCCCAGTAAGAGTCGAATCTATCTGAGTACACCGGTTAATGCGCTGGTTGAAGGGATTTACGAGCAAAATATTCCCCTGGCCGAAATCCAAAAGCATGGCGATTTTGGACTTGGTACCTTCAATGATCTGGATGGTGAGATGGTTTTGCTTGATGGGCAAATATACCGCGTCGCTTCTGATGGAAATGTCAGTTCAGTGAGCTCGCAAACTCTAACGCCTTTTGCGTGTGTCACATTTTATCACCCGATGAGTTGCGGAAATTCAAGGGGCATGCTTACATACTCGGAGTTTCTGGCCTGGTTGACGACCCTCATGCCATCACCGAATTTGTTTTATGCCTTTCGCATTGAAGGTGAGTTCAGCGAGGTTAAGACGCGCTCTATCCCCAAACAGGAGAACTATCGGCCATTGGTGGAGGTGGCCAAAGAGCAGCCGGAATTCCATTTTAGCAACATAGAGGGGACATTGGTGGGCTTTTTTACCCCTGTTTTTATGGCATCGCTGAATGTGCCGGGACTGCATTTGCATTTTCTGTCGCAGGATCGGCAACATGGTGGGCATTTGCTGGAGTGTCAGGTGAAGCAGGTTCGGGCGGAAATCCAGTTTCTGTATACATTGGAGTTGTCCTTGCCACTCAATGCCGACTATTTGTTGTGCGATTTTCAGCGAGATATTCAAAGCGACTTGGATAAAGCGGAGAAATAGAGACAGGCTGAGGGATACAGGAGAAGTTCTTCACATTATAAGTTGCTAATATATGGGATAATTGATACAGGAAATATATGCCATGAAAGGCTAGGATAGATGCTTATGGCGTTCTTCACCATATCATTTTCATTTGCTGCCCAGAACCGAAACTATGGTGTCAAGTTTTGACACCGACTCTTTGATAATGGGTAATGCCACATAGAAGCCTTAGAGCTGTTCCGAACAAAACCGAATGCTTTTGATCTGGTTATTACGGATACGACCATGCCGAACATGACCGGTGACAAGCTGGCCATCGAGCTTATGAAAATACGCCCGGATATTCCTGTTATAATATGTACCGGTTACAGCAAAAAGATATCTGATGAATCGGCTTCAGAAATGGGCATCAAGGCATTTGTTTACAAGCCGATTGTCAAAGCCGATCTGGCGAAAACGGTCCGGAAAGTGCTGGATGAGGCAATGGGCTCCGCTCAAGTATAATTATCCGATCTTTGAGTTGATAAGACTAAGGGACATCCTCGGTTCATAAGTTTGTATCGTCAAGTTATGAATTTATGCTCCTTTTTGCATAGCCTTTTAGTTCCAGATCTGATATAAATTGATCATACAATTTTGCGTTCATGGTATCTCTTTTTTTCTTAATACCTTGTCGGGTAGAAATACCGACCTGCAAACGCCGGTACATGGAATAACATGAACGCTATCTGAAAATAAGGGAGGAAAAGTCATTGCTCAAGCCATATCAGAAAAAGATTATCGAATTAATGATCAGGCAGGAATCCTTGCTTTCCAAGCTTTATCCGCTATTTTGCCAACAATTCCCGGAACACGGCGAGGTCTGGGATGAACTTGCCAGGGAAGAGAAGAAGCATGCGAATTGGCTTAAACAGCTTTATGATGCAGGAGAAAAGGGTATTATCCTTTTCGATGAGGGCAAAACCAAGACTCAAACCATGAACACCTATATTGAGTATCTGATGGGGATTATCGCCAAGGCCGAGAACCATGAACTGACTTTGTCCCAGGCTATTGCCTGTACCATGGATTTAGAAAAATCGCTTATTGAAAAAAACGCCTTTACCCACTTTGATTCTATTTCGGAACAGGCTCGCAGTGTCTTGAAGCGACTTAAACAAGAGACGGAAAGCCATTTCAAAAGAATACAAGCCCTTAAGTCGTGACGGATGTAACCTCTTGAATTGGAGAAAAAAATGAAAACCAGCTCGTTGCTTCAACTGTATCGCGGAGAAATGGAAAAAAGCGGGTTGACCAACGATCTGCTGTTGACCCATCTCGACTTATTGGGGTTGATCGAGGATGATGCCCTGCAAAAAAGCTTGCTGCAGGAATTGATTCGCTCGTATGTGCAGCTTGAGAAACGAGTAGACGGGCTTCTCAAGAATACCCTGCCGGCCAAGGTGGCAGAAGAGATCAAGTGTCGGGGCCATTATGCACCGCGCAGCTTTGTGTGTACCATTCTTTTTACCGATTTTGTCGGCTTCACCCGCCTTGCCGAAAAGGTTCCACAAGAAAAGCTGATCAATATCCTGGATGAAATTTTCACCGGATTTGACCGCTTTGTGGAAACCTTTCAGGGCACCAAGATCAAGACCATCGGGGACGCTTACATGGTGGTATTCGGCGCCCCTGAGAAGATAGATGATAACCCCTGCCAGGCGATCCGAGCAGGTCTCAAGATGATGAAGTTTATCAATGACTTCAACCGCCGCAACACACCCCTTGCTTTCGAGATGCGTTCAGGTATCCATACAGGCAGGGTGATGGCCGGTGTGGTAGGTCATGAACGGATGCAGTTCGATGTCTTCGGAGACAACGTCAACATCGCCTCCCGCTTCGAGTCCTCCGGGGTGCCTGGCCGCATCAATATCTCCGAGGAAACCTACCGCCTGGCTCAGTCACATTTTGCCTTCGAGAAGCGCGGTCTGATAAGTCTTAAAAACAAAAAAGCCATGGAAGCCTATTTAGTGGTTGGTGAACGTGAGTAATTCTTTTCTCAAACAAGGGAAGTGCGACTAATGAAAAATTCTGAAAAGATAGATTATCCGGTAGAAGTGGGTGACGGAATATATTGGGTGGGGAGCCATGAACAGGAAACCCATCTTTACTGCAACCCATATCTGATCGTCGTGGATGGCCAGGCCGTATTGATAGACGGCGGCAGTCGCTCTGATTTCGCCAAGGTAATGATGAAGATTCTCCAGGTCGGCGTAGATCCAAAGAACATCGTAGCCCTGATCTATCAGCACTACGATCCAGATCTCTGTGGCTCAATGTCCAACCTCATTGATATTTGTGAAAACCCAGATATCAAAGTGCTGTCAACTCGCGCCAACAAAACCTTTATTTCCTTTTATCTTCATAAGGACAGGTTCAGCTTGATGGAAAACATCGAGGACTACGGTAACACCTTTACTCTCAATAACCGGACGATTAGATTCATCCCTACTCCATATTCCCACAGCGAGGGCAGTTTCGTCACATTTGACGCACAGACCAGGACTATGTTCAGCAGCGACCTGTTCGGCAGTTTTTATTATTACAAAGAGGATATTTTTTTTGATCTCGAACCGGAGTGTTACACCTGTAAAACCATTGAAAAATGTCCTAAAGGCAAAGAGTATTGTCCGATTCTTGCGGTGGATCAATTCCACCGCAAGGTAATGCCCTGCGAAAAGGCGCTCCATTACGCCATGGGCCAGATAAGAAAATTCGAGATCGACACCATAGCTCCCCAGCACGGCAATATCCTCTCCAACCGAAAGGATATCGATTTTCTCATCGATCGGCTAAGCTCTCTCGACAAGGTCGGCATAGACGGAATTAAATGATCACTCCTGGTGAATTAAAATTGCAAGTGCGCCTCAATATTTTAAAAAGGAGACAGAACAATGAGCTATGGCAAAAAAGTCGAACCGGAATTATCTGACATGCCATTGAAAACTACAGCGCTGGTGATAATTGATATGCAAAACGATGCAATGGCAATGGTTCCTGCTGGTCGGGAAGTCATACCAGCCATAAGACGTATCCTGGATGTCTGCAGAGCCAGTGATATCTCTATAATTCATAAAATCAGGGTTCACCGGTCAGACGGCATAGATGTTGAGCTTTTCAGGGCAGAGATGTTCAAACGTAATCCTTTTTTGGTAAACGGCACCAGCGGCGCTGAAATAGTTTTTGAACTCAAACCTCATGAAGGAGAGTTTGTAATCAGCGGGAATCGATTCAGCGGTTTTTTCCAAACAGATTTACAGATTGTCCTAAGCAGGCTTGGTGTTAAAAGACTCATAATTTGCGGCATTCAAACACCTAATTGTATCCGTGCTACTGTAACCGATGCTATAGCTTATGACTATGATGTTGTTTTGCTTAAGGATGCGATTTCCGCCCAGACTCCGGAGGTCCACGAAGCAAATCTGTTTGATATGAAAAACATGGGTGTTACAATAATGACTTTAGATGAGTTTCTGAGTTCTCTTCAATAATGATGGCGTCGTAAAAAGTATTCAGCCACAGATTTACACAGACCCGCCCGCCACTGCGAGGCACGAGCGGGCAGGTGACCGCAGATAGGTTTAAATACAGTAACTCTCAGGCACAGAGGCGCATAGATTTTTGCCAGACCTGCAAATTTCTATATGTTTTTATTGTGTCCTGAAAAACCTGGTTCTTTGGGCCAGGTCAGAGTTATCCGGCTTTGCCTGGAGAAATGCTGCAAGAGTTTGAAGTGAACTAAAGTTAAGGAATTCTGTCAATTATATAAAATAAGCGGAGCGACCCGCCCGCCTCGCCTGAGCGAAACGACAAAAGGACGAAGATCGTTGAGGATGGCTCGCGATGGCGGGCAGGAGCGATATCCATATTCGATGTTTACCCGCCTTCGGCGGCGCCAGAGGCGACCAGGGTTCATCTTTTTCATGCAAAGCAAATCCCCTCTGGGGATAGCCAGGGCCTGGTCCTATGGACCCGGATTTTTACTGAACATTTTTTAAGGGTCTGTTTTTACATCTTCGATAATTATTTGAGCAGTTTTATTTCCATTCCAGTGGTTCCAGCGCAGTCTGAATGCAATTTTGTCAAAATTTTCCGGCTGTTTTTTGTTTATATCAATATTAAAGTAAATAGCTTTAAAAGAATTTTCTGTTATGGAATCAGACTGCTTTAAAACCATTTGTCTGTGATTTTTACCAACGATTTTTGAATTTGCTACTCTTATATTTTCAGCCATAAAAAGAGGTTCATGATTGCCCGTACCAAAAGGTTGCAAGGCTTCAAGCCCGTTGATCAGGGCATCTGAAATATCGTCAAAATTTAGCTTGTAATCAATAGTAATTGTCTGCACGAAATCATCCAGTGTGGTCATCTGTTTGACGGTGTTTTCAAAATTTTCCTGAAACACATCCATGTTTTCGGCCTTTATTTTAAGGCCTGCTGCCATTTCATGTCCGCCAAATGCTTCAAGATGATCAGAGCATGAGGCAAGGCCATTGTAAATATTAAATCCATGGATGCTTCTGGCCGACCCTTTTCCAATGCCGTCCTTTATGGCTATAATGACTACAGGCCTGAAGTATTTTTTTGCCAGTCTGGATGCAACTATGCCAAGAACCCCTTCATGCCATATTTTATCCAGTTTATTATCTGATAAAACCAGTGAACTGTTTTTAAGCACACATTGATTGTTTTCCAAATATTCGAAAATATCGTTCATTGTTTTTTGTTCAATGTCACGCCTTTTAAGGTTCATATTGCTTAGTGAGACTGCAAGTTTTTTCGCGGTTTCAGGATTGTCGGTTGTCAGAAGCTCAACAGCGATTGAAGCATGCTCTATCCTTCCCGCGGCATTCAGTCTCGGTGCCAGCCTGAAAGCAATATTTTCTGTGTCCACAGGCTTGTTTTTTATTTCACTGGATTCTACAAGGGCTTTTATGCCGCAGTTATTCCCTGAATTTATTATTTCAAGTCCTGTTTTTACGAGCAGTCTGTTTTCATAAACAAGGGGAACTATGTCGGCTACTGTCCCAAGGGCTACAATATCGCAAAGGTTTTTCAGGTTGGGTTCAGGTTTTTTCTGCCAGAAGTTTTTGTCTCGCATATACTTTCTAAGGCATATCAGAAGATAGAAGGCAACTCCCACACCAGCAAGATAATCAAGGCCTGATTCGCAGTCACTACGTTTGGGATTTACTACTGTAACAGCATCAGGCAGTTTATCGGATATTTCGTGGTGATCAGTTATTATCACATCTATTCCTGCATTCTGTGCTGCTTTTACGGCCTCGTTGCTGCTGGAACCGCAGTCAACCGTGATAATCAGATCTGTTTTGTTTGGTGTTGCATAGTTTTTTATATGGCTGGGTTGAAGACTGTAGCCTTCCTTAATTCTGTGAGGAATATAGTATGATACATCTGCATTGGCAGAGCGTAAAAATTTTAAAAAAATGGTTGTTGCTGTAATTCCGTCAACATCGTAATCTCCAAAGATTAATATTTTTTCATGATTTATTATGGCTGAATAAATGCGATTTACAGCAGTATCTATATCTTTTATTGAGTCCGGAGGTTTTATGCTGGCAAAAGAGGGTTTCAGGAACCAGCGAGCATTTTCTTCCGAGGTAATATTACGGTTTGCAAGGATAGCTGCTATAACAGGGCCGCATTTCAGATTGGTCTGGATTTTTTCAGTTATACTGATGTCGGGTTGCAGGATTTCCCAGTTTTTTTTCATTAATAGAATTTATAGACTATAATTCAAATTCAGACAATATCAAAGTTGATGGCGTCGTAAAAAGTTGCATTATTACGCTTCGCGACACTGTAACCGAAAATAACTTATCAATCATATTCATATTAAAAAGTTATGATTTAGGGATCATCTCCCGATTAGTTGTAGTCAATTCTTGCTCGCCTCTGGCGAGAAGCTAAAACAAGTGGGTTATTTCTAATTAAGCGGGTGTAATCTCAGAGGGTACAAGGGGTCAAGGAT
>Ga0208905_1000667_pt1 | contig 17515 bp, 30 predicted proteins | sample AntAceMetag02UKS_FD_184776 | JGI IMG/M metagenome (GOLD analysis project Ga0208905, IMG submission 184776) | Saline lake microbial communities from Ace Lake, Antarctica - Antarctic Ace Lake Metagenome 02UKS (SPAdes) (version 2) | ecosystem: Environmental > Aquatic > Non-marine Saline and... | reverse complement strand
TTTTCCGGGCTTCTGCTGATATAAAGTTTAGCAACAATATCTCCAGAGTAATTAGAATAGTTACAACTTAGAGTTCCACTTGACGTGTAGGATTTAACATCACATACGGAAGTAACTGAATCATCAACATAATTATTCATATAAACATAAAGCCTCCAATAACTTGCAGTTCCAGTTGTATCTACAAAATCAACAGAAACAATTTTTGTTGTTTTATTATTCCATAACCCAGCATCTGTAATTTCAATATTTTGTGCAAAATATTCTTCTAAACTTGCAAATCCACTTAACGCCACTTCTCCTATATTAATCTCAACTTCACAAGGAGAAGATGCACATGCAGATTGTTTTATATATCCACTGTAATTATAATTATCCTTTTCTACTGAAAAGTTATATGTTTGATCTAAATCTATATTAGAAACGAATTTACCATTATCGTCAGTTAGACCAATCATAATAACAGCATAATCCCCAAGTCCAACAAAATATTTCCAAACCTTAACTACAGCATCAGCAAAAACATCTGTTTCTTGTTTTACGTTTATAGAAAACTTAGTAGCTTCTGAACTTAATAGACTATAAAGTAAAATATCTTTAGTATTATTAGTCATAGTTTCATTACGATAATAATATGTTCTTTCAGAATAATCATCAGAAAAGTATTGCATATCCATATCTAAATAAACTGTATCATTTACATTAAGACAAAATTGATAGCTATTAGAGGCACTAGATAAATTCTGGTAGGTATAAGATTTCTTTAAAGAACCATCACCAACCCAATATTTAAAGTTAGTTAGGATATTTGTAGGATAAGTAGAGGCATTTAAGTTAGTTTGATTTAATTCATCAAAGAAAGTAAAGTTTAATGTTTTAATATTATAAGTATCATTACATAGTTGAAATATTAATGGAATTACTGTTTGATTATTTTCTATAGTAGTTATTATAGTTCCATCATAATTAATTATCCAATAGAAAGTTTTATTTTGAGTTTCGTTTACTAATGGGATATTAAAATCACTTGAAGTAAAATAACCACTTTCTGTATTGACAGAAGAATAGTTTACATTATCATAGTTGAGAATCATAGTTATTGGTTTAGATGTATCATAAGTTATATTTATAGCTATGTTCGATTTCTGTGTTTCATAGACTATATCTTCATATATCTCCTCATTCTCCAACACTTTATAATCCCATTCAGTAAATTCTGAATTTAAGTTTCCAAAAGTATCGTTAGCATAAACAGTTAAATTATTTTGTCCTGAAATATATGTAAAGTTTGTTTCGTTTTCTGAACAATTTAAAGTTACATTAGTTTCATTGTAATTAAGCCAACAACTATTTAAATTAGCATCACTAATATTATATTCCAATGTTTCATTATCTCCAACTCTAAAATAATTCAAAACTTCAACTGGATTAGTTATATTAATTGAAATAGGAATTGTATCAATTATAATATTAACACTATCAGATTGTCTTGTATTACTTTCGTTATCTGTTGCTATTCCGTAAATTTCATATTCTCCATCACTTAAATCCAAATCGAATAAGTAATCTATATTATTAATTCCACTTGCGTTTGTTTGGTTTAAAACGTCATTAACATAAAGTTTAACATCGCTTATATCATTTCCAAAAGCATCACTTACACTATAGTTAAAAGTTAAACTTTGTTCTGTTGTATAGTTTGCGTCTGCTGTTGGAGAGTTTAAGGTTATTGTTGGTCCGAAAACTGTTGTATATTGCCCACCTTCATATCCATCTTTTTGTGCGTCATATAATTCAGTTACCTCGTCGCTAGTTAAGGCTCTTTCCCATATTCCTACCTCGTCTGTTATTCCACTTGCTTTTGAAGCTGAAGATTTACCTATTTTTAAATTTTCGGTGTTTTCTATTCCTGTCGAAAGCGTATCTGTAGTTCCTGTTTGTAGTACTCCGTTAAGATAGAGAGAAACATCATCCCCATTAGTTCCAGCTGTAACTACTACATGATACCATGTTCCAGTTGAGTATGTCCCAGTTTTAATATAATCACCACGTCCTATATGGGAATATCCAATATTCTCATTCCTTAAATTAAACGCAAATCCATATGCTCCTAAAACTGGTCTATCTGATACTGTTCCGTAATATCCTGCTGCACTACCTTTAACCCACATTGAGATTGTTTTAGCATCGTTTGCTTTAACATCTGCAAAACTACCTAAATCAATATAATCATTAGTTCCATCAAAACTTCTACCATCATTTATAATACCACTTGTGTTTGTTGTTCCGTAATTTGTTCCGTTGTTAGTTCCCAAACTATCCGTAAATAAATTATTATCTAACTTATAATAAGAAACAAGATCGGTGTTTAAATCTGCTGTCCATGTTGCCCACTCCTTAATCTCTACTCCGAATATTGTTGGAACCCAATCCACATGATCTCCTATTTTAACATCTGTCCAAATACTAATAGTTAATTTATCATTTTTCTTAAAAGATTTTTGTGTTAATTCTTTATAAACTTTTTTCTGTTCTATGTGAGAACCTACTTTTACTTGTTCACAACTTTGAGAAATAGTATTATTTATTATTTTAGTTTCAGTTAAATTAGTTGTCTTAGCATCAGAACAAACTGTTTTATAATCAATAACCTCAACATCTTCAATAACTAAATATTTTAAATCATATTCTCTTTCAATACTTTCTCCGTTTTTCATATCTTTAAATTTTAATTTTTTTAAAGCATCAGTAAAATCTTCGTTTGGTAATAGAGCAAATTCTCCAATTAAATTATAACCTGCACCAACCTTTACATTCAATGGAGTATTCAAACTTGCTGTTCCTACTAAAGATGTTGGAATAAAAGCAAAGGAATTTCTTATAGTTACTTCTCTTTTAACTGAATCATAAGATTTAACATTATCCCATTCTACTGCAGAAGTAAAACTAAGCATAAATAAACCTAGAAGTAAAAAAGTAAATATCTTAGTTGTTTTCATTGTCTTAATCCTCCAGAGTTTCTTTTACTATACATTATAACAACCATTATTATTAAACCAGTAAATATGAATATTGGAAAATAAGGATTACTCATAAGTAGTGCTGTCTTACTCATTTCTGGAACAACAACTTCTTCTGCAAATCCGGTATAAACTTCTGAACCTATCCATGCACCAAGAACTCCAAATCCACCAAAGATAAATATAATAATCATAATTGCAGGTTCAAAATCTAAATACATTGCAGTTAGAATAAGCCCAACAAATGTTGCAACAAAAAACCAGAATACATAATTATCTGCATATTTAGATGAATCATTATAAACAAAATCAGTTGCAAAGTCTGCGTTCTCTGAAGATACATCTCCTTCACTTACCATATAATCAGCATCTTCCTTTAGAGTAGTTCCAAACTCTCCCATAAATCCAGATATAAACAAAGCACCAATAGAAAGAATTGTAAGAGACACAGCTATAATTATTATTGTAGTTATATCATATTTTTTTGTATTTTTCATTTTAATCCCCTAAGTTTAGAAAAAAAATCTCTAACTTCAGATACTGGAATTTTTGCTTGTCTATTCTTCTCTGCTATAAAAGCTGTAGTTTCCATTTTAGTTACTCCATGTATTCCTAGTTCTTCTAATTGTTTTTCCGTCCTTATAATTTCATTTTGTAAGTTAATATGATAATGAGAATGTACAGTTGTTTTTATACTCATAGAATTCTCAGTAAATTAAACTATAAAAACCTTATTGATTTACACGCCATGTACATTGAATGTAAATTAAGTTTTTATAGTTATCTTAGCATATCTTTATATCCAAATTAAATCACAATGGAGGTAAAATGAAAAATACAAAAAAATTCGATATGGCTATGCTTTATGAGTTTATTCTTTTAGTAGCAGTAATCACAATTGTTTCATTATTGGTTTTCCAAGTTAATGAAGATGCAAGAGATGATTTAACTGTTGACAGTACATCTTATAACGCTACACTAGATTCTGATACAGCAGTAGCTAAAATTCCTAAATCTTTAAAGCTTTTAGGAACAGCAGTTGTTTTCGGTGCAGTATTGTGGGTAATCATGAGAGTAATTCCAATGGGAAACACTCAAGGTAGCTTCCAATAAGTACACTGATTTCTATAAATAAAAACTTTGTTTTTGGGTTGGGGGTTGTCTTGCCCCCAGCCATTTTTTTTATATTCAAATTAAATCACAATGGAGGTAAAATGAAAAATACAAAAAAGCACAATATGGCTATGCTTTATGAGTTTATTCTGCTTGTAGCAGTAATAACTATTATATCTGTAATGGTTTTTACAATAACTGAAGATTCAAGAGATGATATTTTAGCTAATCAGCCACTAACAGCAACATGTAACACAACTGCTAATGGTGGAACTGGTAGTGTATATACTGGCTGTGGAACAGCTTATAATGCAACAATAGATTCAGATACAGCAGTAGCTAAAATTCCTAAATCTTTAAAGCTTTTAGGAACAGCAGTTGTTTTCGGTGCAGTATTGTGGGTAATCATGAGAGTAATTCCAATGGGAAACACTCAAGGTAGCTTCCAATAAGTACAAAACAAACATATAAAATTATTTTTAGGGGGCTTATACCCCTTTTCCCTTTTTCTTAATAAGTATTATTATCCCAACCATCATTCTTATTCCTATTTCCCATAGCTTCCTTCAATGTTTTAACTGAAAAGAATGCTATAATTAAACCTACAATATAAGGTGCTAATTTTAAGAACCTTGCAATCATAATGAAGGCACCACTTGTAGTTCCATCGGCTCCAGAGTTTATTGCTATTGTTGTGGCATATAAATTACTAAGATGTAAATCATAATATAAAAAGGTAAATCCTAATATCATTATAAATATTCCAAAATATCTAGTCCACACAGAATCACTTTTTATAAATAAGAATCCTAAGAAAACTAATCCTAAACCAAGTATAACAAAGAAATATAAAATACCGATACTTACTTGTCCATCATCCTCAATATGCTTTCCGTTTGGAGTTACCTCATATATTCCACTAGAATCTGAATTGGAGTTAGATCCGTCAATACAAACTAATGTTGGACTATATGTTCCAATTTCCGGAAAGGTTGTAGTATAATTAAAAATACCATTACCTATAGAAGAAGCATCAACACTATCAAGAAATAAACTACCATTAGCATAGGCAACAGTCAATTGCATAGTTGCTGAAGAAGTCGGTAAAGCATTATCTATTGTGCAAGTAAGTATTAAGTTAGTATCTTGATTAACTTCGTAATATTCTGTACCTGCTGAAACAAAGAACATACTGAATAAAAATACAGTAAAGATTAATATTGTTTTTACATTCATATTATTAATACCATATTTAACTATAAAAACTTTATTTCTTAAACCTAATGAACAATAATGGTAAAAATTCAGTAAGTATTGGAATATCTCCTTTATTTGAAGCTATATAAAATAATACTATTGATATTACTACTAATGCTATAACACCAGTTACGAAATAAGCAAATTGTTTATTAATATCGACACCAAGGGTATTTCTATAATTATTTATATCAGCCATGGCTTGTTGTTTTAAATCTGTTGGAATAGGATTATAAGTTGGCTTTGTAATATCTATTAATTTACTTCTTTCTGATTCAGTATTTTCATCAAATAATTTAGTAGCTTCTAGTTCTAATTCATCATCTGAACTATCTTTGAATTGTTCTTCTTTCTTTAATTCTAATTTCCAACTTTCAATTGTTTGTTCTCTATATTCTTTAGATGGCTCTTTAAAATCTTCATTTGGAACTAATATCTGTTCTACTTGAAAGGATCTCTTAACTTGTACAAGTGGTGAATCTGGACTTATCTGCCAATAATATACTCTGTTATCTTCATCCATCATAGAACTATCTGGGAGAGAGTTTAAATTTTTCTTCTTAAATTTAGTAATCTTTATAACAAATCTAGTAATTTGACCTTTCTTTATATAACCACCCATTGTATTCTTTTCTTTAACTATGCCATTATTTCTTTGCCTATGAATTCTTACCGGATATATAAAAATCTTCTTATCTTGATATTTCATCCATAAGAAATAAATAACAGCTATGCCAAGAATTCCCCATATAACCCAAACAGCTATATCCATCATACCACCTCTAAGATTACTTAAACCTAGTGAATCTAATATTTCTACCATTAATTCCTTCCTCCTTTATCTCTTTTTAAAAAACTAAATAATCCTTTTTTATTTGGTTTCTGTTCTGTTGTTCCTAATGCTCTTGCTAAAATACCTTCACTTAAAGTACCCCTAACAACATTTCTATGTCCTGCGTTTTTTGCATTGTTTAAAACTGATAAGCTCCAAAATTGTAAATTTGTTTTTATAACATTAAAATCTTTAGGATTTAATTCAAAATCCTTAGAATATATTAGAAAGTTTGGATAGTTATCTGAAAAAAACATTAAAGCTAATGATGGAATGTCTTTAGATTCATAATAAGAAAAATTAACTATATCTCCGATACCTTGTAAACATGCCATAAAATTACCAATACCAGTATCATTCATTATTGGCTTTCTTAATTTAACCCATGACTTCTTAAAATAACTATAAGTATACCCTCTTAATCTTAATTCTATCTTTGTTAAATCATTTTCTGTAGATAAACCTCTAATAATTGAAACTTGATTAAAATATTCTTCTTGACTGTCTTGTGTAGGAACTACAAGATTTCTTTCAACAAGTCTTTTAGCTAGACTTTCTTCTTGTTGTGCTTCTACCATTTTTCAACTCCTTTACTATTTCTTTTTTTAATTCATCTTTGAAAGCTTTTTTTCTTTCGTTTCTTTCGTTATATGCTTTGCATAATCTTTCGTTTATTTTATATACAATAGTTTTAGAAAAACACATTATAAAATACATAATTCCAACAACTACAAAAAGCTTCATCAGTTTATATCCTATGATTGACCATCCAATAAATCCACCTTCATAAGCCAAAGCAATAGATGTGATAAATGAAAAAGCTATGACAAAACCGAAAACCCAATGTAATGACCATCCAAATATATTAGTTATAAATTCAATATATTTATTTTCTTTTGGAATGTCTTGTTTTCCCATAGTTATTTAAATAATTTATAGTATATAAACCTTATTTCTTTCTCTTAACTTTCTTCTTATTTGGAATAATCTTTATTAACCCTCTACTCTCAAATCCAGAATACTTTTTCTTAGATAATAATTTAAATTCCTTTTGTGTAACTTGTCTGGCTTTCTGACCAGTCAAGACTGATCCTAAACTCGGATTATATGATGGTAAGAAAGAACTCTTTGTTTTTTGCTTAGTACCCCTTTGCCCTCCTCCTCATTTTTGTCTCCGTTCTGGTTGGTTTAATTGTTCTCTAATTTTATTCAAGAAAAATCTAATCTCTTTTTCAATAGGAGCTTCGATTGATATAATTTCTTTTGTCATAGAAATACTAACTAGAATTTTATTATAAATGAAGTAATCTTTTTGTATTACAGAACACACAGCAACGATAGAATATGTTAAAATAGATAAAAACAAGTAAAAACGTTTACATGGTGTGTAAACTCAATTTAAATAAAGTTTTTATAGATTTATTTATTAAGGAAATTATGGTAACCAAAAAATCTCTACAAATCAAAATCCCAAAAGAAACATTCCACATCGCACAGGTTCATTCTTATAACGGAACAAATCAAACAGTTACAGCTCCTAAAAGAAAATTTAAAGACGGAGATTGGGTTAAAATTGAAAAATTACAAATAAATAACGAAAAAGATAATAAATAAAAAGAAGTAAAGTTTATATAGTAAGGTATACAATGTTTAATTATGGTAAAAGAAAAAAAGAATATAATGATTGATTTCGTGGATTCTATCCATAAAGAAATCACAAATGCAGAGGCAGTTTTATTCAGACAGGTCTCTGCAATAGGAAATTCCGGTCACATAACTGTACCTAAAGAATACATCGGCAAATATGCTAGAGTAATTATTACCTCCAGAAAAAATATAGAAACAGTCGAAATGAAAAAAGTGAATCCAAAGGAGGATAATAATCAATAAAGAGAAAGCTGAGAACATCCTAAGACATCCCCAACCTTCGCTAACACTAAATTAAGGGTTCTTTAGATATTTAAGCTTATTGATTAATGACAGGATGACAGATAGAATAGGTAAACATATCAGATTAATTCTTATCGGAAATAGATTTTATTCAGGAATTGTTTTAGAAGAAACTGAAATACTATTAACATTTAAGGATAAATTTAATTCCGAAGTTTCAGTTGGAAAAAATAGTATTATTTCTTTGGAGGTAAAAGAATGAACCCAGGAGTTCCTCATTACAATTTTAAAACATCACCAGATGAAAATTTAGCATTAAATGAATATTATTTTTGTATGCGATTATTCTGGACATTATTTAAAATCGAAGAGCAATATTGAATATAATGAAGTTTGTTCTTGGGATAATATCTTATTCCAGAGTAAGGTTAAGAATAACCAACATATCCATTTTAAGATAGGTGGAAATTGGAAAAGGAAGGTTGTGTCTAAGTTGCAGACATCCCAACCAGTTGAAACTGGAGTGTTTGATTTTCATTTATTACAAGAAGAATTATCCTCTCATATTAGCGAAGTTAAATTAGGAGGTAAAGAAAAGACAGAGACTTACGAAATGTTATAAAATGTCTCTCCTGAACGTCATATGTGGCGTTCTCTAGCGATGTTTTAGACATATCATAGGTTTCTGGTACAATCCCTTACAATATGCAAACTACGCCTAAAAACAACCCTTATGAGAAAGAAGTTTTAATAATTAAAACACACGTAAAGAAGTATCTAAAATCAAAAGGATGCTGGACTAAACCGGAGACATTCAGAGCTATTAATGATGCACTTATTGAAATGTTGGAGCTATTCAGAAGATAATTGAAAGGGGAATTTTGGATTTTGATGCTAAGGATGTTATAGAAGAGGGTAAATTTACAAACAGAAATGGAAAGGATATGAGTCCAAGGTCTTTAAGTTCTCCACTAAAGAGCCTAGGATTTAAGAAATCAGAACCAATGAAAGTAGATGGAAAAACAAAGAGATGTATCCCAATTGAGCAAGAACATATCAAAAAATTATTCAAAAGATATGGTTACGCAGTTACGGTTGACACGGTTGTTACGGATACCTCGATGATTATTAATGAAGGCAAAGAAGAAGTAAAGATAGACAAAGAGGCGGAAGGTCGAGCTAACCGTATCGAACGTAACAACCGTAACTCTGTAACTAAAACAACAGGCTCAAAAGATAACCCATTCTGCCCAAAATGTAATTCTCCAACTCAAAAAATAGATAAAGGATATAAGTGTATTGACCCAGATTGCGGAGGTCTAGTAAAATGAAAAACACACATTGCGAAAAGCATTTATACCGCATTATTCCGAGTTAGATTCTCGGCGAGTCCATTTTTCTTATTAATTAAAAGAGAATAAAAAAAATAATATCTATGGATCTGTAGTGTTAACTTTAACACAAGCATTTATACCGCATTATCCGAGAGATTCTCAGCAGACCCATCAATATTATTATTATATTATTATCCACAACAGCAGCTAGTAATATAATTAATTATAGATATCCTACTTTATTAAGCTTTCGTTTGTGTGTGTTCTTTCTCTTCTTGTGAACCTTATCTTCTTTCTTTAAATTATTTAATTGTAAGTGTTCTTTAACAAATGTCTCTGATTTACCTATTGCCTTAGCTGTTTCTTCCACGAACGTCGGGTCGGATTCCGTCTTCACGTCATGCCCTAATTTCTTATTCATTCCTAGAAAAATATAAAATTGTTTGTTTGTCATATTAATTAGTTTTCATCCCCAATTCTTCGCCTTGGTCTGATAAATTGCCAATTAAATAACCAATCCATCCAAAACAATAAAAGTTAGTATCTTGCTTATTATGGACTTCTTCTTTTCCATGTTTTTATAATATTAAGGATGTTTTTATATTTATCCGAATAATCCTAATCCCCTTTTCTTAACTTTCTTTTTCTTAGAACTCTTTTTATTAACAATTTGAAGAGGACTTCTGCTTTCAAATCCAGAATACTTTTTCTTAGATAATAATTTAAATTCCTTTTGTGTAACTTCCTTTGCTTTCTGACCTGTTAAGACTGATCCTAAACTCGGATTGTATTCCGGTAAGAAAGATGATTTTGTTCTTTGTCTTGTTCCTCGTTGTCCTCCTCCTGTTTTTGGTGAACCCAACGGAGGTAAAACAAATAAACCAACACCTCCTGGAATTCCTATTGGTGGGGTTGTAGTTGCTGGAGTTACCTGTGAAGCTAAAAGATTTAATTGAGTTAATTGTGAAGCTTCCAGTTTACTTACTTGTTTCGTTATAGGTTGATTAAATAATTGTTTAGATATTGCTTGAGATTCTAAATAAATCTGTTGTGCTTGAGGTTGAACAAATAATTGTTGTGCCTGTGGTTCTTGAAATAATTGTTTAGATATTGCTTTAGGTTGAACAAATAATTGTTTAAATTTAGGTTCTATATATAATTTGTCTGCCTGTAAATCTAATGTCTTTATTTCTGCCTGTGAAGCTAACATAGATTTACCAGTAAGTAGAGAATCTTGTTTTGTTGTTAGTGCTGGAACAAATTGTGCATCTGCTTGTCCACTTACAAAAGAACCTTCATTAGAATATATAGATTGACTTAGTAACCCACCTTCACCACCTACATAAGTTGGAGCTGGAGCAGGTGCATTAAATAAAGTAGATTTACTAGCTGAAACTAATGTTGCCTGTGGTGCAGGTACTTTCGGTATAATCTTAGGTGAAACAATTTTTTGTATATTTAATAATCCAGAATCTGTTACTTTACTAATTTCTGTACTATCAACAAATCTTGTTGTTGATCTTGATGGGACTTTTTTATATTCAAAAAATGAAGGAGATTCTTTGCCGGTAATCCCCTTACCGGCTACATCTTTGAATATAGTTGTAGTTCTAGTATTTATTCTACCGGTAGATAAATCTCCTTGTAATAATCCTTTTTCTCCATATAGCTTTGAAACTCTTAATGATTCAGAAACTCCACCTTGTCCTTTTATATTAGATTTTATCCAGTTACCTTTTGAATCATAAACATCTGCTCTTAATAATTTTGAACTTGATTTTGAATATTCGTAACGAATTAAATTTCCACCTTCTTTAGAATATTTTACAGTTCCTTTTCCTTTTATTAATTCTAGTCTTGCTTGATTGATTGATGATCGATCTCCAAATCTAAGAATATTTCTTTTTGCCGGTGTCCTAATTTCACTTACACTTAATCCTGCTATATTACCCTTATTAGATTTACCAGTAAAAAGACTTGTAACTTCTCTTGTCATTTGACTATTAAATCTTGAAAGTCCTCTACCAGTTTTTATATTATAAGAAGAATATCCAGTAACTGATTTTCCAACATTACTTGTAACTTGATACCCAGTACCTCTTAGGTTTAATTTGTTAGCTACTTTTATTTCCTGTGGTGTTAAACCAGCTTTATTAATATTTATTTTTACCTTTTGTACACTATTACCAACTTTTAATTGTTTTAAAAGATTTGCTTTCTGTGTTGGAGATATTTTTAATTGGTTTATTTGTGATTCGGTTATACTACCCTTAACATTTGTTACTTCTATAGAGTTTTTTCTATTCAGCAATCTTTCTGAAATTGCTTTTTCTTCAGCATTTAATTTTCCATAATTTGTAATTGCCTTAACTGTTAAGCCACCAGCCATAGCACCACCGATAGATGCACCAGCAAATACTGCTCCGGTTCCAATAGTTGCAACAAACTCACCTTTACTAATTTCTCCAGCACTATATTGTTTTGAAAGACTATAAGCTGCTTTACCGCCACTTCTAACGGCTAATAATCCGAAACCAATTGCCAATCCCTTACCTACTGAAGATGCTGTACTTGCACCAGCAACAGAACCTAATATTCCAAGACCGGCACCAAGACCAGCACCAACAGCAAATCCACCAGCAGTTGCAATAGCCACGTTTGGAATATTTGCTTTTTCTAAAATATTTAAAGTTCTATAACTTCCAATTATTTTTCCAGCAGCTTTATCAATATATTGTCCTCTCTCTTCCCACCATTTTTTATCTAAATCTGTTCCTATAGTTTTTAATTCTTCATTCTTTTTATTAGAATAATCTTCAATATTTTTATTTAAATTTTTTTGAAAACTCTCTAAACTTTTTTCTGCTTCACTAACAGAAATCTTTCCTGAATTTATATCTTGTTGTAATTCATTGGAATAATTATTTAGAGATATATTTGCTAAAGAAACATAATCTTCTATATCTTGTTTTTTTATGTTTAACTGCTTTGTTACTGCTTCTCCTACTTCTTTGTCTCTCGCTTCTAATAAAACTTGTGTACTTCTTTTATTTATAATATCTTCAACCACCTTAGGTTCTACATAATCATCACCTTTCTTACCCCATATATTTTTTGAACTTCTACTTGCTAAATCGCTAACATCTATATTTTTTAAATCTGGCTCTGCTATAGACATCCTATTTTCTTCTAAACTTTTTTTCCTTTCTTCTGCTATATTTTGCCAATTTATTCTATTTCTAGAAGATACTGGTAATGGTACAATTCCTGTTTGTTGTAAAATTTGGGTAGTCTTTTGTTGTTCGTCTAAGGTTGCTATTTGACTTTGAATATTTTGTTGTCTATTAACTTCTTGAATTTGGCTTATTTGAGCATCTGTTATCTTTTGTCTAGAGCTACCACTTGAGGAAGAACTTCCATTATTAAAAGTTGGTGTTCCTCTAATTATAGTAGCACCAACAGGAGCTTTAACCATAGAAGAACCTTGTCCAGAAGAATCAACATAAATTCCAGTTGAAGGATTATAAGTATTCCTTTCAGTAATTTTTTCTACAATACTAGATGAACTACCACCACTACTAATAGGAAAATCTGGATTAGTATTTATTGTAGGATCTCTTGAAGAAACTCCACCACTTGAGGAAGAACTTCCACTACTAGAACTATCAGAAGAACTATCAGAACTTGGAACAGAAACTTTTCCAACAGATTCTCCAGGGTTAACTGTTATCCATCCACTTGGTGTTTTTACTCTTACCATATTAATTTTAGTATATCTAACTATAAAAACTTTATTTAAGTAAGGTTTTTATAGGCTTTGTTCTTTTATATTATTACAAGACAAAATGGCAGATTATACAAGAGATTCTAGCTTTAATATGGGTATTGCACATCTTACTAGAATAGATGCTATTCTTTATGATATTGCTTCAGCATCATCTGAGGAAAATTACATTATATGGCATAATACTTTGAATGTTCTATCAAGAGAGGTTTCATTTTTATTTAATCCAGATGAGGCAGAATCAAGTATTACGGCAGATAATAAATGTGCAAATTCTATAAATGAATATTTAAGAGATAAAACTTTTGAAAATAAATCTAAGGCATATAATGCACTTGTGGACTATGAATTATTCATTAAAAAACAACTTTCTGAAAGGGGAATGTTAATGGCATTTAGAAAAAATGTTGGAAGCTCTATTACAGATTTAGGATGAAGATATTAAAAGAAAAATATCCTATGGGTTCATTTAAGAATCAAAAAACAGCTGGAAGATATATAGATGGATATTTATATGATAATTTACAGCCAATTGCTAAATCTGTAACTGATGATATGACTTTTATGGGAATTATTTATAGTTCAACATTGGAAAATGGAACTGGTAAATCTGTACTTGCACAACAAATTGGAGAAGCATATACCACTATGGTTAATGAAATGAATGATTTAGATATACCTTTTAATATGAATAATGTAGTTTTTACTCCAAAAACTTTAATTGAAAGAGCATATAAATTACCAAAATATAGTTGTATAATTCTTGACGAGTGGGAAGATTCACATTATTGGTCTGAACTTGGAATTACTCTTAGACAATTCTTTAGAAAGTGTAGACAGCTTAATTTATTCATGATTTGTATAATACCTAACTATTTTCAAATGCCAATGAATTATGCTATATCTAGAAGCTTATTTGCAATAGATGTTGTTTTTAATTCAACTGATAATAAGGCTTTTGATAGAGGATATTTTAGTTTTTATAATTTTGGAAAGAAAAAGAACTTATATATTAAAGGTAAGAAAACACAAAATTACAATTGTGTTGAACCAATCTTTAGGGGTAGGTTCTTGGATGGATATGCTGTTCCGGAAAAAGTCTATAGACAAGCAAAATATGATGATATGATTAAGCAAGAAAAGGAGGCTAAGAGACCAAATGCAAAGCAAGTTAAGATGGATTTGTTCAAGCAACTTAGGACAGCCATACCAGAAATAACTATGAAAAGACTTGCAGAAGGTTTTGGCATATCTGAAAGAACTGGGTTTAGGTGGTTAGATGACAAAGAAGAAGTTGAAAATTCTGAATTACAAAATGACATTGACAACCGGACATCTAACTATAATATACTTACAGGTTCAAATGATAAAATTATTTCGGAGAACTTAGATGAATAAAAAAAGTTTAATTGAATGGCTGAAGATAGTTTCAAATATCTTTTTAGGAGTTATGTTATTGATAACAATACTAACAATTATTAATTACAGACAAGAAGTTAATGAGGTGATTGGTGGAAAGGATCCTGATAGACTAATTCAGAAGTATGAAGAAGAAACTAATACTAATTGTTTATGTGCTAATCCGGATTATGGACAAGTAGTATATGTTCCATTACTGCCCGAATAAATTTTTAAGTCTATCTTGTCTTGTAGACTTCTTTGGATTTCCTTCTTGATAAGTTTTATTAGCTATATGTATGAACCATCTAAAAACAGCATAAATTATTATTCCAGTTGATAACCCTAAAATTAACTTAGTAGAAATGCTTTGTGAGAGTATCCAATTAGCTAGATCCATTTTCAACCTCTGTTATTTTAATAGTAATATTTACACGATTGATTCCTCTTGATTTTAAGCTCTTCATTATTTTTTTGGCATTTGATATTTTTTTACACACAGGACACAACCGACATTTCTTTGTTGGGGAATTAAATAATTTATCACAACCATCACATTGTCTTAAATAGTATTGAAACTTGTTGTACTTCTTCTGTGGCCTTTGTATCATCTCTTTTGCCTTCCTCCATTTTTAGTTTAATCCTAGCATATCTCCAGCACCATTCTTCTTCATATAATTCTGAAAAGATATTAGATAGTATTGAAAATATTATTAAAATCATAAATAAAGCACAAGGTTTCATTAGTTGAAAGGCCATTAAGAAAACTAAAGACTTAAAGCTTAGATCCTGTATAACTCTTATTAAATTACCTACAGAAGCTTTATCCTCAAATAACAAATGCCCTTCTTCATGATAATATTTTTTAGTTCCAGGGGAACATCCACTTATTTTCTTTGTTGTTAAGTCTACATTTGCCATTTATTTTTTATCCTCCTTAGATAATATAATATATAACAACCAAGCTAACTGGATGAAGAATACAACGTAAACTAATCCTAATCCTAAATGATATTGATTATTAGCACTTCTAAGAAAAGATATACCCTGTGCCTGTGCAGTATTATCATAAGTTTGTTCCCAACACATGGCACTACTTCCAATATCAATCGCCCAAAAACCAGATAGCAAAAAGAACTGCAATAGAAATAATATTAATATCTTATTAAATTTCATTTTAAGCCTCTTATCATTTCTTTATAGCATTTCTTATGAAACAATTTACCCTGTTGCTTAGAATATCTTTCGTTCATCATAACATCTTGCTTACAAGCGAAACACTCACCCCTAACTTCTACTTCTTGAACCGGTTCAACTACTTCTTGAACTTCTGCTTTCTTTTTCGATTTAAATGTTTTTTTTAACCAGTTATTCATTTAATATTCTCCTAATTGGTGTTATAGATACATCATATTGTTTAGCTATACTTGTCATTGACATTCCTTGGGCATATTTAAATTTAACACCATCTGCATCTATATCAACTTTTGGTCTATGGCATGGTTTTCCTGATTTACTACCAACTATGTCTGCCTTTCTTCTTCCTGCTTCCATTCGTTCTCTTGTTATGTTTCTTTCAAATTCAGCAAAAGCTCCCATTATTTGAAAATTAAGTTTACCCTGATAGGTTGATGTATCTATATTCTGTTCAACAACAGTAAATTTAATGCCAAGCGTGTCTAACTTAGATGATATGTTTAAGAGGTCTTGGAGGCTTCGTGCTAAACGATCTAACTTTGTGAATATGATTATATCAATCTTCTTCTTTTCACACAAAACAAACATTTCTTTTAATGCCTTTCTATCTGTTGTTTTACCAGAAATAGCAAAATCTTCAAAATCTAAAACAGAATATTCAGTTTGAGGATTATCTTCTTTTAATCTTTGAATATGTTTATCTAAAACTTCATTCTGTAATGTTAATTCTTGATTATCAGTTGAAACTCTTTTATACTTAGCTAGTGTGATTTTAGCAGGTGCTTTTATACTGTGATTTTTATCATCCATTTTATTTAAATATATTATGTTTATGTGGTATTTAAGCCTATTGGTTTAAAACATTATGGCTCTTTTGTGAATGTTCTATTTCTAACTTATCAATTAAATCACTATCACAAGCAAGACCTACACCATTATAAGCCTCTCTCATTTTAGGATAGTTTGGGTATCTATCATAAAATCTTTCTTGGACTGTTTTATATATTGTTTTGATTCTTCCACCTCAACGCTATCTTTTTGTAATGCGTCGTTGATTTCCTGTAATATTTTTTCTAGTTCTTCCCTTAAAAATTGTGCTTGATTATCCGCTAAATAACTAATTGATAAATCCTGTATTTTATTTTCTACTATCTCTTTACATTTACATCCATTTATTATTTTACATATCCTTTTATAAGGACATTTTTTAACAGCCTGCTCTATTGCTTTTTCTTCTGTTTGTTTTTCCATTATGCGACTTCTCCTAAAGATACGTCGCTACCGACATTTAACTGGTCTTCATGCAAGGCGTCGTCGCTTGTTAAAACTTCATATCTACCTTCTTTAAAATCTTCTAAGGCACTCTTTAATCCATCTACTATTTCGGGGTTACATAGAATTTCAAAAGTTTCAAATATTGCTCTAACCTGATTTCTCATAGATTGTAAGATTTCTATTGTATCGTGTCTTGATGAATTGCTACCTTTATTCTTCTGTCTCTGAATTAATTTACTTACTCTGTCATTGAAAATCTTATCAACTTCGTCTCTTAAATCCATTATCCTTTCACCTCGTCTAAGACATTGTTGTCGTCTTCAACCAATCTATACTTCAAACCATTAATAATTTTAATCTTCTCTACTTCTTCTGGAATACCTGTTTCTATAAGATTACCCAAAATAATTTTGCC
>Ga0208905_1000661_pt1 | contig 17553 bp, 26 predicted proteins | sample AntAceMetag02UKS_FD_184776 | JGI IMG/M metagenome (GOLD analysis project Ga0208905, IMG submission 184776) | Saline lake microbial communities from Ace Lake, Antarctica - Antarctic Ace Lake Metagenome 02UKS (SPAdes) (version 2) | ecosystem: Environmental > Aquatic > Non-marine Saline and... | reverse complement strand
ATTAAAGGCACATCTTACTATTCTATTATTCATATCTATATCTGTTTAAATTCAATACTATCACTTATCATAAATTCAATATCATCTAATCTATAACCAAGTTCACTTATATAATCATGGACTTCACTAATCTTATCATACTCTTCTTGATCTAATACTATAATATCAGTACTAGTATTAACATAATCATTTATTACTAAATATCTAATCATAATTTAATCCTCCGTTCTATCTTTATTACATTAGCATGAAAAGGAACATGTTTAATCCCACTTCTTTCATAGAAAGATACAATAGCATTTCCACCAATATAATCCTGTTTATTACTTAAATATTCCTGTCTTTGAGCTTCATCTCCTTTAGGAGTAGCTTCAAACACTTCACCATTAAGATCATTCTTTAATACAATAGATATATAATCTCTTATACTATCACTATTTTTAAAAACAATATCCTTAACCATACAAGTAGTTTCCTTCTTCTTTTTAAGCTTAATCATATCAATAGTCCTACTACCAAACTTATAAGTACTTTCAAGCTTTCTAAATACAGAACCTTCAAATCCAAGTTTAATACATTCCTTAGAATATGCTAAAGCTTCTTCATCACTATTAATAAGTCTAGTATATACAGATACAAATTTAATATTCCTATCAACAATACTATTATTAATATTATTAGGATTAGGTATATTAGCTTTATCTAACATAGTTCTTTTCAAATCAAATCTCTCAACTTGAGTTAAGTTTTCAATAGCTAAATCAAAGTTCCAAAACTGAACAATATTAGGATTACCTGAACACCTTTGAATAGTACTATTAAGAATCATTGGTACAGACCTATTAATCTCATTAAGTTTATAACCTGGAATATAAAATTCACCGTCATATATAATCTCAGTTCCACTATTACTAACAAACATATCTTCTTTAAGTTTATCTGTAATCATTGGCATATAATATATATTACCATCTTTAGATCTAAATATAGCTTTACCTTTAATACTTTTAAACAAACCTTCACCTATAGTAATATTCTCCCATTTTAAAGTAGCTCTAACACCATTAATCTTAGGTTGACCTAACATAGGATATATAGCTTTACCAAACTTAAATACAGAACATTTAGCAGGCTTAATGATATTTATACCTCTTATATTAAACTTAGGTAATAAATGATCTAACATGTTAAATAGATTAGTTACATTACTATTATTATCAATATTCTTAGTTATAACAGTATTAACCCTATTACTAATATTATCATTAATTATATCTATTTCTCTATAACCTTCTTTAAGCTTCTTAGTATGTTTGCTAGATACATAACTTTTAGCTTTATTTAAATCATTATATTCATTAACTCTTTTCAAAGGTAAACTTATATTACTATTAGTTATATTAGAACTTATAGTACAACTCTTAGCTATATCATTTTCTTCATATACATAGCCAATCCATTCTTTAATATTACTATTAGTACCTCTAGCATATAGAGGATTATATATTTTAATTATATTTATATTCATAGTATCTTCTCCCTTTTATATATTATAATATACTCTGGTTTATTAAGTGCTTTAGTTAAACATTCCCAACTAGATTCTTTATTCCTATGTTGTATAGGAGATGTAGGATAATTACTAACATCATTCTCATTAATAAGCTCATTAAAACACTTATAAGATTTAATATCTTCGAGCTTACCATTATCATTCCTTATATTAACATATTGATAACTTATTAATTTAGTAAGTAATGCTTTATCAACATTATCAATAGCACCATAAGCTATAACATTCTTATAATCAATACCATAGTAATCTTTAAATTTCTTAATTAAAGTATCACCTATATTATGTAAATCTTCTTGAAGTTTAGTACATATTTCTTTAGTAGATCTAATAGCTATCAGCTCCTCTTTAGAATTAACATCTCTTAGATATATTCTATTATTATTAGTAATCAAGATTTTCTTCATAGTTAAATAATTCATTTATTTTAATACTCGCTTTATCAATTCCAATCTTATCTATTAAATCATATGTATCCTTAGTAGTAAAATCATCAGCATTATATTTAATATATTCTATAAAATCATCTATAGTAACACTTATATTAAAGTCATTTTTAATCTTATCAACAATACTATTAAGTCTTACAATAGACATCTTACCAATATTCAATGTATTATTACCATAGAATATAGTATTTATACCATATCCTTTATAATGATAAAAGCTTGTTACTAACCCTTGTTCATCATAGTCAAGATTCATTATTATATTAGAATAATCACTCTTTAAAGCATTAATAATATCAGGCTTAATTATAGATGATTCACTTGACATATTTGTTACACAATATTTAATAGTAACATGGGAATATAAACCCGTAGAAAGAAAAGATATAGAATTATCACCTATAGTTTTAGCAATGGTTTGTCCATCATAATCTAATAGTGTATTCTCAAGACACATCTTATCTTTTTTACTCTTAGTTATAATAAGTATTTCAGCTTTATATAACTCATTTGAAGATTCAATTGAACCTCTATTATTAGTAATGAATTTAGGATTCCTACCATCTTTACTAATCTTCCTCTTAGGGAAATACAATTTTATAATATTAGTATTATCAATTTTACCAGAAATATAAGCATAACATGGGTCATGTCTGTTATACTTATAGTACAAGTTTTCACCAATCCAAGCATAATTAACAATATAAGTACTTCTAAGTTTTAAATAATCAATACTTATATTACCAACCTTCCAATAATTAATGTCATCTGTATTAGGATTTCTAATAGAGAATGTTATACTTGTAAGAATCTTCTTATTAATCCTTTTTATATTATGCTTAACTTTACTATTACCTCTACAAGTTTTAATAATATCATTACATATTTCATCAAACTCTTTACCTATATTAGAGTTCTTACTTGTAATCAATCCAACTAAGTTATATATATCTCCATCATAAGCATTATCAGCAAAGTCTTTCATTCTTAATACATCATCGTCATAATACATAAAACCTAATGAAGGGTTTAAATCATTCCTTAAAGGATTATATGTTTTATTAGATTTATACTCAATACATCTCTTAATGATACTAACATCAATATTAAGATATTTTGCAAATATATATTCATGTGCATAAAGAGCATTTATATAATCTTTCCAATAAGTACTTTTTTTAACCATAGATAACTTTCATATTAGAGTTAGTGTAAATCATAGTTTTAAAAAAATGGAGTATCAGAATTAATACCCCATTTTTCAATCAAATTAAATAGTTAGTTATCCTATATTTAAAGCTTTCTTAGCAGCTTCAGATAAACCTTGACCATTAGTCATACCAGGATCACCTTCAGAAGCTACAACAGCTTGACCAGCACCACCTAGTTTATAAGTCTCAGTTCCATAAAACGCTAAATCAGTTTTAAATATACCATTAACAATACGAGTTTTCTCAATAAAACCTTTATTAGTAAAACTAGGAAATCCTAAATAAGCATCATTCCTACCACTAGCAAGTAACTTTACAGTTACATTAAAAGTTTTATCATAAATAGGAGTTTCACCATCATTACCATTATTAAAAGCTTTTACTATACCATCATAAAAAGCTCTAAACATGAGTATTTTAGCATCAATAGCTAAATCAGGGTCAAATTCAGGAGCACTAGTAATAGGCTTATAATTAGGATGTGTTGCAAAAGCATCATGTATATGTTTTACATGACTCCACGCTTCCTTATAAGAATTGATAATATCTGCTTCTTTACGATCAGTACCATCAGCCTTTGTATTAGCAACAAGCATCTCTGAATGAGAATGAAATCTATCACTATCAGATTTATCCTTTTTATTCTGCTTAAATGTAAAGACCAATCTAGGAACTACTTTACCAGCATATTCCCAATTTTTATCAGCAGCTATTTCAGATTCTGTAACCTCAACTCCAATCAGAGTTCCAACACACATATTATCATACTCAGGATCAGGTTTAAAGGGTAATCTTTTAGTTACTGCTTCATTAACATTAATTTTAATTTTTGACATAATATTATTATATTTTTAAGTTAATATTAGTTTATTACTTTTATTAATACTTGAAGTTAATACTAAAATTCTTCATTAGTAATTGCATCAGCTTCTTCTACTTTAGCTTCTACTTCAGCTTTTACCTTAGTATCACCACCTTTAGGAGTATGTTCCACTAATTCAATATTAGTAATAGCAAATATAGGTATTAATACATTATCTGCTACTTCAACAGGTTCACCATCATTAAATGGTACTAATTCACCAGCACCTTTTTTAAGAGCTACATAAGTCATATATGTACCACCATCTTTTTTATTACCAACTCTAGCTTCCATTAAATCTCTACTAACTAATTCCTTAGTGGTTAAAGATTCAATATCAAAATCATTAGCAAGTAATCCGCTATAAATAGTACTATAGCTAAATGCATTATTGTCACCAATTGTAGCACCACTTACAATACCTTTTTCTTCAAAAGCTTTACTAATATAAAATCTAGAATTTTGATCATTAGCACCTTGTTGTTTCATGTCATACATACGAATCTTATCACCTTTCTCAAGATCCATCATAACCATTGCCTTATTACTTAAAGCAAGTGAATTGTAAGTTGTTTTAATCATTAATGATGCTGTTGCAGAGCTAACTACTTTAGTACCACTTTTTACTGCTCCTTTTGCGAAATTAAACGCACCTGAAAATCTGTTTTCTTCCATTTTTAAAAATGTTTAATTGTTAATAAATTTGTAATTGTTTAATTAATTAATTATGTTATAAAATAATCCTTATTCATCTCCTTCTAATTCAACATACTCTACATTAGCTATTTCAGCAGCTTCTTCCTTAGTGTAACCACCTTGTAATTTATCAGCAACAACAATTCTACCACCAATACTTAAAGTTCTATTTCTTAGATGAGTAGTAGGATGATTATTCCAATTAGATTTACCTTTCATATATTTAGGTTTATCATTTTCAATTAGAGAACTATGAAAACCATTATGTAAACCTGCATCAATAGCATCTTGTAAAGAATAGTGAAATACCATATTTATATTATTAGACTTTCTTACAAATCTAATAGATGTTACATTAGTAGTACCAAACGGAACTAATATTAATTTATTATCAGTATTAGCCTGTTTAAGTTCATCTATAGGTGTAATACCATCAGCATATATAAATATGTTATCGTTTAGTTTACCAGCATCATTACAAATATTATAATGATGTCCCATATATTTACCACTAACTGTCTTATATGTTTTAGAAGGAGCATTATCTCTTAATGTATGTATCTCAGTTCCACTATCTATAATAGCTTTACTAATAACACCAATAGACAAATATAAAACATTACCATTTTGAGTAGGTATATTATATATTTGATTCATACTAGTTACAGGATCAAGACCAAGCTCTCTCCCTCTTAATACACTAAAGTAAGTATTAGTATTTAACCTATTTCCAAAGTTAATACTGACGGCAGGAGGTAATCCCATATCTTGCCCTAACATTATACAACTAACAACATCAGAAGTGTTGACAGTAGTATTACCATCAGCATCAGTAGATGAGAAATTCTTTTTAATAATAGAACTGTTAGATAATTTACTAATAGATTCTTCAAGTTCAGCAAGCTTGGCTAAAGTTTCAAAAGAATCATTAGTTTTAACGGGTATAGGACTATGTTTTGTTTTAGCTACCTTTGTATCAGTAGCAGTATTACTTTCATTCTCCATTCAAATAGTATTGTTTGTATTAAAATTACTTATAATAATAGGTTAAAATGGATAGTAAAGATACAATAATAAACATCAAAAGTCAAGTTTTTAACCATTTATTTTACATTAAATATCATTTATATTAATCCATTTTACCGAGTTCGTAGAGGTAGTCTTTTGACGTTGAATCAATTTAGTCTTATCTCTACTCTTAATGAACCTACCTTTTTCAGTAAGACTATTAAAATCATCGAAATAAAGATTATAAATCTTAGTTATCTTATTACGATTATAAATATCAACAGTCTTACCTCTAGCAGTTCTTTGAGAATACTGAGTAGGATTTGTAGACCCACCAGTAGTAATAACTTGAGCAATATTAGGTATATTAACACCCTCATCTAAAGCTTTAGCAGTACATATTATATCATATCTATTACTAATCATACCAGCAATAGCATCCTTAAGGAGTTTAGCCTTACCAAACATTTTAATTTGACCAGACTTAGCAGCACTTTTACCATAAATATAATACATATCTGTTTTAGGATCAATCAAAGGTTTACTACTAATATTAGAATGATAACTAATGGCATTATGACCTGTAACATCATTAGTACTATTAATAGTATCAGCAATAGTATCAGCTAATATAGTAGATTCATTAAAACATATTGTACTTTGTAATACATTAGTTTCAAAAATCTTTATAGCTGCATCTGACTTAGTCTTACTATTAATAACAATATCATTCCTATTCTTAATAATTCTATTAAAGTCACCAGCTCTACTATGAACAGTATCTGGATTCCAATCTTCAATAATTCTTTTATTATAATCATTAAAAGGTAGTTCATTATTCCAACCCATCTTATCAGAAACAAGTTTACATATTATATCACTAGAAATATATTCTCTAACATAATCACCATTACTAGCTTTAACATTAATAGTTTTACCAGCATGACAACCTACTATAAGATCATAATCACTAGTAAAAACATTATTAAATTTGATATATAAACCCTTAAAAGACTTCAATAGTTCTGAAATCTTAGTAGTATACTTTTCATAAAGTATTTTAGAATCATCTGGAAATTCAAGTCTAACATTAAATTCAATGAAATTACTAATCCAACCTTTCTTAATAGCCTCAATCTCATCAATGTAATCAATTACAGGACAATACTTATCAAGTTTAATCTTATCATCTCCATAAGGATAAGTACCAGTTAGACCGAGAATATGTTTATACTTAATATAATTACCTTTAATAATTTCATATCTAACATCAGTTGTAAACTTATGTATTTCATCAATAATCATTAAATTAGCATTAACTTTTATTCTATTAGTTAATACTTCATTGCTAGTATAAACATTAATACATAGTTTAGCATTTTCATTACTTCCAAAGAAATCATTAATTTCAGTATTCCAATTCTCACTGATAGCAACAGATGGAGTAATAATAACGATACGGAGTTTAAAGTTATTGGCAATAATCATTCTATTAGCTATTAGTAAAGCTTCATAAGTCTTACCAAATCTCATGATATGCCAAAGAGTTCCAATACCCTTATTATTTCTCCATTTAAGGCTTGCCTCAATCTGTCTATTTAACTTAGAGTTATCAATCTTCTGCATCTTTCTTTTCTACAGGTTTATAATTTCTCTTCTACATACTGAAGTCTATCAATTTCAGCAGCAATTAAAGCACCAGCAACAGTTAATTGTTCAATCCTATCTTTTTTATGAAGTTTAGACTTGAATTCATCATTCCATTCTCGAGGATAAAAATCACTATTGCCTGTAATAGTAAATAATGCAGCATCTAGTAATTCTTCATCTATATACCCTATATCATTCTTAATACTACAGCCATGTTTATTAATTTGCTCATCTCTTTCTTTAGTAATAAGTTCTATTCCATTCATAGTTGTTAATTTAAAATTTATATTACCAAAGATACATAAGTGTATAACCAATTCCAATACTAATACAAGTTCCAAATCCACCGTTACTAACACCATATCCTATAGATGTTACCAATCCCCATCTTCTATCAGTCTTTAATTTGCTATACACTTTAGCATCTTTAGTCGTTTCATATGGATTATGGTTTACAATAATAGCATAAGTTTGATATTTACTAAATATTCCACGTCTTTCTTGACCCATAGTAATATCATATCTACTATTAGTGTTTATACTGAAGTTAGTTATACTATAACCCAATTCAATATTACCAGTAATCCAACCATTAAACATATCTATTTCTCTACTATAAGTAGGATAGACATAAGAGTTACTATCATTACTGACAACTTGACTACCAGTAATTAAGTTTTGTATAGAATCTGTATAACTAGCTATAATAGTATTTTTAAATATAATAGCACTAGTTAATTTCTTATTAATACCTTTATAGCTACTAACAAGTTTCTGAAGTTCTTTAATAGATTTATTATTAGTAGTAATTTCATTTAATTGCTTAACACTAGTAGTTTCAAGAACTCTGATCTTAGCAACTCTATTATTATCATTATCTATATAATATTCAATACTATCAGCTAATATAATATTTTGATTATTAATTATATTAGTTCTATTATCAATTACTCTGTTAAATTCTCTAACAAGAAATATACCAACTATAATAAGTATTATAATAATTGCTACAGTAATAACAGTATCATAAGTTTTATGAATACTAAATTTAGTTTTTACCATCTTTTAAAAAGTTTTTAATTTTAGTTTCTTCTTTCTTGGTAATAGCTTTAATCTTCTTTTTCCTCAAAGTTCTAATACCTTTATTAATCAATTGCAATGTACCAACTTTCTCAAGTATTATCCTATTAAATTCTTCTAATTCAATAGGATCATTAGGTTCATATTCAAAAGCAACACAAGCATCATCGGGATTACTTTCAAAATATAGAAGCTGAAAAGTATAATTAGGAGTTTCACCAATATCAGTTTCAATTATAGTTTCAACTTCTACTTTCTTACCAAATGAAGGTTCTTTATTCTTACTAATAACCTTATCTCCAACCTTAAATGTTACAATATCAAAAGTAATCTCTTTATTTTCCATTATAATAATCTCTACTATAATAGATAAATTCAATATTTAAATCATTCCAAAACTTAAAACCTTGATTACTATTATCCCAACTAAAACCATTAGCTATAGTTGTAGAACCAGGGCTATTACAATAATTAGTAAATCCGATTTTATTACCATTTTTAATATAAGTTTTATAAGTATTAGTTCTCATTGTATTACTTTTAAATCTAATGTAAGCTTTATTAGCTTTTAGAAACTTAAATAATAACTCTTTTTTAGTAAGTTTAATTTCATTCTTTTTCATAGTTTACAATCTTTTTAAATTTATGTTCAAAATCATTAAGTGTATCTCTAACATGATCAATACTATCAAAATTAATACATTTAGTATCTAAATCACTATTATCACCTATAATAGTAACTTTAAATATAGTATCATCAATACTCTCTTTTTCTAACTCTATAGAATTATCATCATTAGTTTTATAATGGATAATTAAAGTTGTATTTATAATCTTATTTTTCATAATTAATCAAATAATGTTCCAGCATTCTTTTTCATATCCCTTATATAAGCATTGTTAACCTTATTAATAATATTATAACAACGCATTTTATAGTAATTATAATTAATATTATAATCTTTAGTATTAAAGAAATTATTAAATATAGTAATATTATAACCTTTTACAATATTAGTTAATTTATTATTCTCCTTCTTACGTTTTAGAATAGTTCCACCAATATTAGACATATAAAACCTAGTATGTTTTTGAAGTTTAATTATATCTATATCTAGTCTACTATTATTTAAAGTATGATATTCCAATTGAAAACTACCACCAATCTTCTGAGATTTACAGTAATCATAAATAGGATGAGTATCCATATCTGTTCTTAATATATGATTCTGTAAAGTATCCATAATAGGAATATCTTTAATATAGTAATTGTTTAAAGCAATAGCTACAATAGGACAATCGTAACCTTTATCAATAACAATATCAGTTAAAAAATCATTCTTTTGTTTAAGAATATCTTTATCTTTTAATTCATCAATTGTTAAATCTGATACATTATCATCAGTTTCTAATAATGCCAAATAGCTATTAACATTAATTCTAACATATTTAGAATATCTAGTATAGCCTAATGTAAAGTTAGTCATTAACTCCCAAGTTTTACATATACTATTATATCTATCAACTGTAGTTTTATCATTATTGAATATTGCTACAACTCCATCAGTATTAGCAGATATAACTCTTATATTACCAGCTTCTAACATTTCAATTAACATTATTAAATAAAGCTGACCGTTAATAGTAGTTTCAAACATAGCTTTAGGATCATAAAACATATCCCTTGGATCACCATAACCACCAAATACTCTATTAATAGCTATTTTAAGTATTCCAGCAACAGATTTTAAACCTTTAAATTTAGCATCTAATCTATCATGGACAAGTATATAATATATCTGTAAGAATGCAATAGCATTTATATGTCCAGCTACAATCTTACCATTTAATATATTAATAGGATAATAGCTATCAACATCTGCATCACTTATTATAAGATTGTTATCATTAGTAAATCTACCACCTAAATCTTTACTATGTAGACCTCCAGTAGCAATAGTATAATTAGTATTTTTAAATCTAAATGTTTTACTATATTTCTTAGTATCATCATCTATGCCTGTATTAATAGTAGTATTGTTTAATTCTTTCAATAGCATATTTAGCTCTACATTTTTAAAATGTATATTCTTACTAATAATATCTTTAAAACTAACACTACTTCTATAAGTACGCTTCTTATAAAATGCAAAATAATGTTGTCCTGTAGCATCACCATAAAACTTAGACATTATCTTTTTACCCAGAGAGCTTCTACTATCACTAAGAACACTAATATCATATCTCTCTCCAGCTTCAACTCTTTGACTTAATTCTTTATAACTATAGTAATATAAAAATATAGTAGCAAATACATCATTAAAATTATAATTTATAACATTATCAATATGATCGTCTGTTACAAATCTATCAAAAGAATTTAAATTCCCAACATCTTCTATAGTTAAATCACTATCTTTATAATACTTTAAATACTCATCATAGGTACAATCGGGCATAGTATATTCTTCAACCTTATAAAACTTTAATTGAATACATATTCTTTTTAAACTTATTAATAATTTATCAAGATAATTAAGTTTCATTACATCAATACTAGTATACCTATGTTTATAAATAATATTATTATCCCTTCTATAATTATAACCTTGATATGATATTAAATCATCACTAAGGCTTCTAATAGTCTTCGTGGCAATATCAACATTACCACGAAGTTTATAAATGTTATTAACTATAAAATCAACAATAATATCATCATATTTAATATTATTAAATCCAATAAGTATTAAATCCCTTTTAAGAAACTGAACCATATTAGATAAATCATTAATATCACCATAGCATACAAAAAGCTTATAATCAAGTTTAGTTAAAATCTCACTTGTATCTTTACCTTCAATATCAGCTTTAATATATTCTTCAATTACTTTCTTATTAGTATCAGTAATAGCTACAAACAATCCAGTAAAACAATTATTAAAAGATTCTAAGTCATAACAATATGCTTTCATGGTTTAAGTATGTTCATTCTTAATTCTTCAATACTATATGTTACTCCTAATAAATTAGCAGCTATATGAATATCACTATGATCAATACTATGATTGTACTTAACCTCAGTCACAATACTAGCCAAATCTACTATAATATCTTGAACCTCTCTTCTAATCTCACTATATTCTTTCATCATTCTATAATTTTACATTTATATTGATAAGGAGCTTTATATATTCCAAATGTTACAAATTGAAATACTTTTTTATACCATTTTTTATAAGGATTTTCTAAAATTACTATCCTTCTACTATATATACCACCAAATTCAACAGTAAATATAGTACCATTAATACCAGGAGTTTTCATATCTTAATTAGTTTTAATTCTTCTTGTAATCCTATTTCTAAAGCTTCTTCAAAAATATCAAAATTCATACCTACAATATTTAAATCATCAAGTTCCAACTCAATCATTTTATCAACAGAATAAGTATAACTTAAAGAGTATAAATATTTACATTCTCCGCCTTCACCATAAGAATCAATACTAATATGAATATTATGTACATCTCTTATATATTTTTGAAGCAATGCTTGAGTAGGTGCTAAATATATATCATATCTTAAGGAAAATCCTTTAGATAGTACTTCTTTTTTATCTTCATAATTTATAGGATTTAATTCAAATGTTCCATCATCATTATAAAAACTATCTACATCTTTATTAATAAACCCTTTTTCTCTAGCTAACTTAGCAGTTTTAAAACTTATTAATTCTTCTTTCATATCTTATCCTTTCTAAATCTATTTCTCATTTTAGCAAGAGTATGTTCCATAGCAGTAGGTCTAGGTACTTTTCTAGTTTCAAGTTTACCTAACATATTATCTTGAGTAGTATTATACCTATGATTAATACTAGTACTATTAATATTCCTTATAAATTCACCTTTCTTAATAGTCCTTATAATCTTACCTTTTTCCCATTGTCCACACTTAGCAAAAGTATAAGTATTATTACCACTAGGATCTTTATCATCATATATAAACTTCTTAGCAGTATGACTTCTAACTTCTATATCTTCTGAAGCTACAGTATAAGCTTGAACTATATAATGTTTATTACTAGTACTTATAATATTCATAGAAGGTTGATAATCATCTTTCTTAATCTTAACTGTAGGGATAATAATTTGATGTTTACTACCTTTAATTCCAACCTTTCTATTAACATTACCTTTGACTCTAAAACTAGGTCTATGTTCAGTACATTTACCTACCTTATTATTAAGATATTTCTTATAATTACTTTTACTAGTAAATTTCCAACTACTATCAGGTTCATTTACTCTAAAATCATTTCTAGCTTTTTTAAGACTAATTCTTAGTACTTCTGTACTATTAGTATCTGCACTCTTTTTACAAATACATACAAGTTTATTTTCATTCTCAATCTTCATATTGTCCAATTTAATGAATTATTTAACTAATTTTGTCGTATGTAAAGGATTAACTACCTTCTTATATATATTAACTATTTGTATAAAATCATTATACCAATTATTTGTAATCTTATCATCACTTAAATTTCTTATAACATAAGAAGGATGATATATCGGAAGTATTATAGTATTATTAATATTAACAACCTTACCTCTAAATTGAGTAATCTTTAAGTTATTATTACCAAAATATACTCTCATTGCTGTATTACCTAACAATACTATAATTTTAGGTTTAATAAAATCAAGTTCATATTCTAAATATATCTTACAATTATTAACCTGAATTAAATTAGGAGTTCTATTATTAGTAGGTCTACATTTAATAACATTAGTTACAAATATATCTTCCCTACTAAATCCTATATTATCTAAGCTTTCATTAAATAAGATACCAGCATTACCAACAAATGGAATACCATGTTTATCTTCTTTAGCACCTGGAGCTTCACCTATAAACATAAGTTTTGAATTAGTATTACCATAACCTATTACAACATGTTTACGAGTAAGACTAATATCACATTTTGTACAATTAACTAATGTATTTATATAGTTATCAGAAAACATATTTATTTAAGTATTTCAATTATCTTAATCTTATCAGATACATATTCAGTTTTATTCTTATAATAATAAGCATCTTTAGGTATAATACATCTTACAGTAGTAAGATAACAATGAGAAGATTCTTTAATATAAGAATGAAAACCTATATCAATACGCACTCCTAAAATATAATGAATTACTTTAAGTATATCTTTCTTTTTACTATGATTAAATAACTTATTTAACTTATATTGGAATCCACCAGTATAATCATATTCAGGTCTTAAATCAGCTCTAACATTCTTATAACAAATTATATCTCTTTTAGCAAGTCTTTTTCTATTATTATTATCTATATAAAAACACATAGTTTATCATTTTTAATTAATATAAAATTATAGCTTTTTTACTAGCTCTACTTATAGCAGTATACATAAGTCTATTTCTAGTATCAATAGCATTTGGATTATTAACAGTATTAACTCTAGCATGTCTAATATTACCTTTATAATAACATATATCTCTAAGGTTAATAAATATATTCTCAACAGTACTACCTTGCGGTATAACCTCTATACTTTCATATAGAGCCAGACTATATCTTATTGTTTTAACATTAAAACAATCTTCCCGTTTCGAGTACATTGTACTCTACTTCCTTTCGGAATAGTCGTTGAACTTTTATCATATATAATAACAACAATTGAAATCATATTTAGACACTTAGCTGCGGATTACCCAATCTTATTATTTTTACTATACCATAGTAATTAACTATGCCACCTACTAATGTTTCCATTATAGGTTTAGTATAATAAGCTCTAAGGGTGTTCCCGTCAATTAGAGAAGTTTTACAAGCCCCAAGTTACTAAAGCTTGTGAATGGTTAATCCATAACCATAATCAATATCCTTCTTTACAAAAGCTCTTATTCTACCAGTATCTCTGTCAGTAATATTAAAATCTAACATAGATATATGATTAGTCTTAAAAGTATAGTAATCTTTCCAAGCTCTACCTTTATAAGAAGGTCTAGCGTAAATAGCTTTATAATGAAGACTACTTATAATATTATAATAGTACTTAAATGTACTATGAGTATGATCTACAATACTAACATTAGAAGGATAATTACTATATGTAGATTTAAAAGCAATATTAAAACATTTAAATCCATCATCACTAACCCTACTATCAAAGCTATCAATGATATAATCCTCACTATTTATAATAATAGGTTTATAATAACTATCAACAATAGTCTGATAAGATGTAAACACATCATTACTATCTATTATTTCAGTAGGATTATCTAAAATAATATTACGAATATATCTATTCCATTTAACAATATTACTATTAGTATATGCAGTATATCTAGCATACTGTAAATCTTTACTAAAGTTACTACTTTTAAAATACTCAGTAGTTAAGATAGAAAAATCATTTCTATTAACAGTTAAATATCCTTCACCTCTATCATTAATAGCAGTCTTATTCTTGTATATATAATTTAAAAACTTAGAACTACCTTTTTTAACATCTTCTCTCAAAAGATCTAAAACATTAAATAAAGGATTATCTTTATCCTGTCTGACAACCTCAATTAAATTAAATACATTCTTAATACTAAAAGTCTTAGAATGAACTTCATTTATAGGAGATAATTGTAAAGGATCACCAATATATACTATTTTAGTATGGTAAATCTTAGCTCTTTGCATATTAAAACTATGAAGTTTCTCACCTATTTGACCACATTCATCAATAAATATGATATTATAACTTCCAAACTTAACTTCACCTAAAGAATGAAACTGTACATTATTAATATCAAAATTATCAAGATTATAATTAGGTCTAAGTCCATGTAAACTATGAATAGTTTTACCAATAGTATGAGTCATTTGAGAAATAACTCTAACAGCTTGGTGAGTAGGTGCAGTTACAACAGCTCTACCCTTAACACAATGCCTAATTATATGATTTACCATATAAGTTTTACCAGTTCCAGCCTCACCCGCAATAGTAAACACCAAATCATCTTTATCGGCATACCATTTATCAAAAGCATCAATTAGTTTTAGTTGACTTTCAGTAAACTTTCCATCTATACCTCTAATATTATTTTTAAAGTCAACATCTTCCATATTAAAATATTTGATTTAAATCAATAGCTTTAATAATAGCCATTTCATAAGTTTTTATACAACTTTCATTGACCTCTTTGATACTTTTAGCATCCCATCTAGCAATATCAATAGTCTTATTAGCTTTAATCTTTTCTTCATCTTTTAAAGGATGAGCATAAGTTATATAATAGAAACTACAAGTAGCACTAATACACATATTATACTCATCCTCAAAGAATCTTAATAATATACCCAGTTGTATATCAAGACTATAAAATATAAAACTATTAAAACTGATAGTAGTACTTAAAGTACTATAATAAGCAATAAATTTATCAAGTAAATCTTTATTAGTTGATAAACTAGTAATAACCTTATTAGTTTTCATTTATTTCTGTATCTAAAATTCTAACAACACTTTCATTATAAAACACACTAAAATAATCACCACCTATAGTATGAACTCTAATAAGATCCTCACCATACCCATTAGGTTCTATATTATAAGATTCAATACAAGATAATTTAATACTTGTAGATTTAAATCTATAGTTAGATTTATTACTAAATATATCACTATTATGCTTTATACCTAAAATATCAGAAAGTTTAGCATTATCCTCATATTTATCAGTAGTCCAAATTACATTAAATTTCATAAGCTTTTATTTATCATTAATTAATCTTCTATTAATTTACACAATGTTACGACATAACTTTCCCCGTAGAAAAGAAAGATATAGAAAAGTTCCTCAGCTAATTTATATCCTAAGTCTACTCTAACCCATATTATACTTTGTTAGTTGTGAAAATATACTACTTATTATAGGTAAAAGTACTCTAAATTTAGTCCTTATATGATCATTTTTAAAATCATTACCATTAAGAGCACCTAAATATAATAATGGTATAGGCACTTCAATAACATCACATATCTTCTCTAAAGTACTAGTCTTAGGTCTAGTACTACCTTTTTCTATATTACACATAGTAACATTTGAAATACCACAAAGTTTTGCTAATTCAATCTGTGACATTTTATTAAGTTTTCTAAAACTTTTTATGTTATCTCCTATTCTAGTATCAATCGTTAATTTATCCATAATTTATATAATTTTAAATTCATTATCTATTATATAACCTTTAATCTTCATATCAGGTTTAAATTTACTCCAATATTTAGGAATATCAATGTTGGTTAATAAACTATTAGTTTTATTATACCATTCAGTCCAATTCTTTTGCTTATTATTAGCAGGTTTTGAATATAAAACGTTAGCTAAATGAAGATTATCTTCACTATTAACAATAATATATTCTTTATCATTGACTTTAGCATACCATTTATCATTCTTATATACAGTCTTTCCATTTCTGTAGTCAGATTTAGGTTTTATAGTAACTGCTGCACCCTTAAAATTAAGTTTTCTTATCATATACGTACACTCCCTTCTTATCCTCCCTATTTAAAGGTTTAAAGTTATATCTTCTTAATGGATATTCAATACCATTTGAAATAATAATGAATTTCCTATTTACAATGTTAGTTAAAGTAGTCTTTAAACCAGCAAGGTCTAAAGTACTATTAAAACTAATTACTTTAATTTCATCTCCAATACTTACTCTATTATAAATATCATTAACTTTAAAATCTTCTAAATTCCATTTGTTAATAATAGAAAATTCCTTCTTTTTACAATTAAATATTAAGCTCTTTAACTCATAATCCAAATCTTTATAATTCAAATATGACAATTCGCCTAAAATCTTATGTTTTCTCATTATAAACACCTTCAATAATGAGCATTTTGATAACTTTAATCTTTTACCACAATAAGTTAATATAGTAGTATCAAATACTTTACTAACTTTGTAATGATTTTTA
>Ga0208905_1000655_pt1 | contig 17640 bp, 21 predicted proteins | sample AntAceMetag02UKS_FD_184776 | JGI IMG/M metagenome (GOLD analysis project Ga0208905, IMG submission 184776) | Saline lake microbial communities from Ace Lake, Antarctica - Antarctic Ace Lake Metagenome 02UKS (SPAdes) (version 2) | ecosystem: Environmental > Aquatic > Non-marine Saline and... | reverse complement strand
TTAGATTAGACGTACGTTTTACTTTTTGCCCATGAGGCAGAGTTTTTCGTTGATGGCGATAAACGACCCTAAGCTGAGCTTGCAACAATTCACGCTTAATTTCCAAATAGTTGTCTATGTTAGTCATTTTATACTCCTTTCAGTTTTAGAATTTGAAAGGAGTATATATCAAACGACCCAGTATGTCAAGTACTTTTTACGTACCTTTATAGAAATACCAAAGTGTTGTTTTTGCCTTATTATTCAATTGTTTAAGTATTGTTGTATAATAATTAGGTACGTCTTATCCGATCACCTATGTAACACAATGACTGAAAATATCAGGATCAATGCAAAGCGTGAAAGAGACAGAACGCCCATCTTTCGTTTTTTCATATTTTATTTGTGGACTACCGGCGTGTTGACATTGCTGACCCTTCTTAGTCGCGCTTTCCCCGGGGCCACACCATTTTCATTTAAGCATGTTGCGATCATCTTATTATGCTCCATCCCACTTTCTATTCTTTGCGCCTTTATTATAGAAAAAGTCGGAGGTGGTTTAGGTGGTATACTTGTCTGGGGGACATCCGGCAGCTTTAACCCGGAAGATCTGTTTCGCGGTGAAATACATAAAATCAAATACAGCAAAAGAGAGGGCCGTTTCGACCAGGCCCTCCAGATGGTGAATAACCTGCTCCATGAGGACCCTGATAATTCCGAGGCGATGTTACTCAAGGCTCAGATTCTATGGGAGGGCTTTGGAAATGCCCCAACGGCCAAAGGATGTCTCAACAGGATTAGAGAACTGGCCCCTGAAGACGATAAATTTCATAGATGGGCCACGAGTTATCTGAAAACGATCACCGGAATGGAGGAAAAGAATTAAACTCGTTTATGGGATCAACACGATCCGCGACAACATTCAGCCCAAAATAGAGTTCAAAGGACGTATGGCTGGGCCAGGTGCATTTCAAAAGTGTCCATATTTTAATCGGAGGCAACAACATGAGAATGCCTTATATCACCAAGATAATTTTTTACCTGATGATTATCCTGGTATTCTGTACATTTCATATCCCGATCACAATATTATTGGCAGAGTCCTCACAGTCACAAAAAAGCCAACCTCCTCAAATCAAACCGCTTGAATTTCATTAAAACATTCAGTATTTTCTCCTATTATGCTCACCAAAATCATATCAGGTGGTCAAACTGGAGCCGACCGTGCAGCTCTTGATGTGGCCATTGAATTTGATATCCCCCATGGCGGATGGACACCGAAGGGCCGAAAAACTGAAGATGGGGTCCTTCCTGACAAATACCAATTACAGGAGATGCCAACTACCAGCTATCCAAAGCACACTGAAACGAGTGGCTTTGACGCAGCTTAGCTTATCATTTCTTGGATTGAGAGACAGTGAATAAGGGTTCTCAACGTGCCCCATGCAAGAGTCATCAAAAATCCTAAGATTGACGATGTTAATTTGTTATATCTTTGTCCGACCCATCACCTGCCATGTACCAGGTCGATGATGCTCACTTCCGGAGGGACGAGAAATCTCATGGGTGGTCCCCAGGTCCCGGAACCCCGGTTTACATAGAGAAATGCCCCATCCCGAAGAGGAAGGAGCCCCCTGTCAATGGGATAGAGCAGCTTGATGATGAGGCTGAAAGGGAAGATCTGGCCTCCGTGGGTATGGCCTGAGAGTTGAAGATCAAAAAGCCCCTCACTCCCGCTCTCCACCAAAGGCCTATGTTTCAAAAGAACAACAAATCGATCTCTTGGAAGATCTGAGAGCAACTGTTTTTCAGAAATTTCTCCATGCTGACCGAATCGATTTGCGGTGGCATCGTCCACGCCCGCCATAACAATAAGCCCTGGAATCTCCAATTTCTCTCCCCTGAGAACGGTGAACCCTGCCTCTTCAGTAAAAGCCAGCGACCTCCCAATGCCGGCGTAGAATTCATGATTCCCGGTAACCGCATACTTTCCGTAGGGGGTACGAATGCCACCGACTTTGTCCGCCATTCTTGAGATATCGTTGACCTGGCCGTCCAACAGATCCCCTGTGGAAACCAGGATATCCGGTTGTGCCCTGCGCACTTCTTTGAGGATCCTTTCCAGTCTCCATTCTCCCATGATGAGTCCCAGGTGCACATCAGAAATTTGAACGATTCGAAGTTTGCCCACATTTTCCGGAATCTTGGGGGATTTGATGACAACCCGTTCAGTTCGGATATTGATGGCCTCGATTTGGCCATAGACACCGACCAGGACAGAGACCGCAAGGGAAATGAAAAAGGTGCTCTTGGACGACAGCATCCAACGCCCAAGGTCCCAATGAAAAATACGGGTTACCACAGAGAGGAGGAGACCATAGATATCCATTACAAAAGCGGCGCACACGAATAGAAACAGAAGTCCCATCCAGGTATATCCGGTATAGGCCAGAACCTTAAGCACTGATTCCATTCCATACCTTTCAAGCACTCGAACCAAAATAGGGAAGAATACCATAAAGGCCATAAAAAGGGCCAGAGAGATGCTTCCCCAAATGCTAAGAGAAAAGGCGCCCCTTACCTTCAAAAAGGCATAGAGGTGAAGGAGTCCGTAAAGGGTGAAGAAAACAGAGATGATAACAGCAATTCGCAAAACAAGTTCTTCCTTTTCATAAAATATTGAAACTATGCTATAATCATGATGGTGTTATAAGACAAGACCCTTTTCGTGTTCAGGCACTATTTATAAGGAGCGCCATGTCCCGTCGCTGGTTTATTTTTCTGATCACCTCCGCCAACTTCTTCCTTTCCCAGTTTTATCGGGCCTCTAATGCGGTTATCGCAAATGATCTCATAGAAGACCTTGCCTTAGACACTCAAGGATTGGGAACCATCAGCGCCGCCTTTTTTTACGCCTTTGCCCTGACCCAGATTCCCATCAGCATATTTCTCGACCGGATCGGCCCAAGGCGCTTGATGACGGGCCTCTCTCTTCTCGGTATTGCTGGTGCCCTCATCTTTGCCTGTGCCCATTCCATTGGGCTTGGTTTGGTGGGCCGCACCCTCCTGGGCATGGGTATGGCCTGCAATCTTATGGGTACCCTGAAGCTTATGACCGTCTGGTTCGGCCCCGCTACCTTTGCTACCCTTACCGGTGTTATTTTCTCCATCGGGACCGTGGGAAACATGGCTGCTGCAACGCCCCTGGTCCTGTTAGTCAATGCCATGGGATGGCGACAGGCCTTTATGGTCATTGCGGGCGTGAATCTGCTTCTGGTGCTGATCCTGTACGTGGTGGTGAGGGACACGCCCCCGGACAGGTCGTCCACATCCCCTCGAGAGCCGTTAGCGGACATGCGCAGGGCATTCTCAGGCCTTGCCCTGCTCTTGAAAAAGAAGGAGTACTGGATCATCTCGCTGGCAAGTTTAGTGAGCTATGGTATCTTTGGCGCCTTTCAGACCCTTTGGGCCGGGCCCTACCTCATGGAGGCCATGGGCCAAAGTGTCATGAACGCGGGTTACCTGATCCTTATCATGAACCTTGGATCCATTTCGGGCGGACCTGTCTGGGGGATCTTGTCGGACAGGATCTTAAGGACGCGGAAATGGGTTGTCTCAGGGGGTCTTCTGATCCTTGTCTTCATTGTGCTTTTAATGGCCGGCCTTCCCGGGGGAACAGGTTTTTTAGTCCTTGCGTTCCTGTTTTTTTCCTTCGGATTCGTCAGGGCCACCGGGTTACTGATGTACGTACACATCAAGGAAAGCATGCCATTAGAGATGGCCGGGACCGCCATGACAGGAATCAACTTTTTTACCATGATCGGTCCTGCCCTCTTTCTTCAGGGGCTGGGTATTTTCATGCAGTCCCTGTACCCGGAGTCGTCCAGGGGTGTTGAGGCGTTCACGGCTTCTTTTTTGGTGTGTGCCTGTTGCTTCCTGCTGGTTGCCGTTTCTTACCTCTTCACTCGAGATACCATGCACAGACGAGAATAAGGGGACATTCACACATCTTGAATTGTGAACCATGGCGTGGTACACTTAACGGGGCATTACCAGTTTGTTAAAGCTTGTCCCCGTGAAAACGGAGGTTGGGATAATATACCGCAACCGTCGTTCCCGCGAATGCAGGAATCCAGAATTGATAACCGGGAATGACGTCCTACGTTTGCAGGGATGATTCGGCATGGTTCTGGCTTTAACAAACTGGTAATGCTACCAACACGAGATGGAGAATAGCTCTATGACCTTTGTAGCAGGTTCTAAATCACCAACCGTGGGGCCAGAAAATGCACTATGGTTTTTAGTGCATGATAAGCGGATCCTGATAAAAGAGGAACAGGACGAGTATCTTATTCCCCAATCATCAGATATCAAAAAACTTAACCTTGCTCCAACGGAGAAACAGTTTTTTGGGTCGCTGGATGGGCAACCCTGCTATGTGGCGGAGTTGCGGGATCGGGCACAGATTTCAGGGTCCTTTTCATTCGTGGGGCTCCGTGCTCTTTTCAGTCGGTTTGGAGAAGATGTCATCCAGGCGGCGGGAATGGCCAACCAATTGGTGCACTGGGGTCAGAACCACCGGTATTGCGGCAAATGCGGAGAACGGACCGAAAATAAGGGGGATGAACGTGCCAAAATCTGCCCCCAATGCGGTTTAATAAATTACCCGAGGCTTTCCCCGGCCATCATAGTTGCCGTGCTAAAGGAGCATCAGATCCTCCTCGCCCATTCACAACGATTTCCAGCCAAATTCTTTAGCGTTCTGGCCGGATTTGTGGAACCGGGTGAAACGCTGGAAGAGTGCGTCAAACGAGAAGTCTCGGAAGAGGTGGGCATTACCTTAAAAAATATCCGCTATTTCGGCAGTCAGCCGTGGCCTTTCCCGGACTCCCTTATGGTTGCGTTTACGGCTGAATATGCAGCAGGAGAAATAAAAATCGACCGTTCTGAAATAGCTGATGCAGGCTGGTTTTCAGCAAAACATCTTCCCTCCATTCCCCCTAAAATCAGCATTGCCCGGGAGTTGATCGACTGGTTTTCAGAAAAAGAGAGTTAGTCCACAATGGCCCGTTCCACCTCAGGGATGTTCTGCCCTAAGAATTTCTGCCCGAGGGTCTGAAACCATGCAGGGTAGTCCGTAGTGCAGAAAGTCACGGTTCCGGTCCGGGAGATTCTACTCTCTATTTCAGGGTGCCTTAAAAGATAGTCTTTCAACTTGTGCGAGACTGTCTCTGGACCGTTCAAGACCTGGCAGTTTTTCCCCATGATTCGCTCTATATCTTTTTGTAAAATGGGGTAGTGGGTACACCCGAGGATAAGGGTGTCGATTTTTTTTCGTTTGAGACGGTAGAGATATTTCTTGAGAATCATATTTGTCTCGGGTTTCCCCACCCAGTCCTCTTCCACCAGGGGGACCAGGAGCGGGCATGCCTGACCAAAGATCTTCAGCTGGGGGGCGAGCTTTTCCAACTCCTGCTCATAGACCTTAGACTCAATGGTTGCCCGTGTTCCTATCACGCCTATACGGCCGTAGCGCGTTGTCTCAACACCGGCTTCAGCAAGGGGAATGATGACCCCCAGAACACGCCGGTCTGGGTACTTGGGAGGCAGCAGTTCCTGCTGGATTTTTCGCAGGGCCTTGGTTGACGCCGTGTTACACGCTAATATGATCAGGACGCATCCCTTGCGGAAGAGGAACTCTACGGCCTGCCGGGTATATTCATAAATTACGTCCTGGGATTTGTTTCCATAGGGCGTACGTGCGTTGTCGCCGAGATATAAATAATCATATTCGGGAAGCTTTTTCAGGAAGGCCTTAAGTATGGTGAGACCTCCAAAGCCTGAGTCAAAAACACCTATCATCATGGAACAACCTCCACGGACTAAGGGTTTGGCAAAAAATAACTTGTCATTTTCTCATCCCATTTTCAGGCCGTCTTCATCCGCTCCTCAATCCCAAAGCCCTCAAAATAGTTCACTATTCCTGTGGTTTTGAGCTTTCGGATCGAACGAATCCGACCTAAATCTGGGCGCGAATTCTAACAAGTTATTTTTTGCCCAGCCCTAAGGTCACAAATCATACTTGAAGCCGTCAACCTTCTGGCAGGCCTGGGCGAACCTTGAACACGGATTCTTTTCGTATGTGGACGCTACCAGGTTTCACCCCCTTAGGCTTGGTGACGTATCGGGCTCTTGTGCATGAGACAGATACGACACCTCCGCTTCGCGCCTTGCTGTGAAAGGCGGCTACAGCGGCCCCACACTTTAGGGTCGCGCGGTCGGGCTCTTCGTTGGGTTTTGCCCTGAGCACCACGTGGCTTCCGGGCATTCTACGCACATGAAACCAGAAGTCATTGGGCTTTGCCATCTTCAGGGACAGAAAGTCGTTGTCCGCATCGCTTTTGCCTACAAGCACTTTCCAGCCGCCGGTAAGCTCGTATTCAACAATATTACGCTTTACTCGCTCTCCTGTTGTTTTTGTGATGCCTCTACTAATAGACTGTTTTTTCAAGGCTCTACCTGCCTTAGCTGAGGTCCTCTTGGTTAGTTTACCTATCTTTATCTTAAGATGTGTAGTTTGTAAAACTATTTCATTGACGCTGGCATCCTTTCTTGCTCATCATTAGTGAACTATCCGGGAACAGATATTGTTTTGGTTGCAATAGTAGGTGCTATTTTGTAAATATAAATACCTGTCTTGTCAGCGGCTGAGGGTAATTGATAAGTAAAAAGGTTAAGGAATATGGTAGGGTATGTCTCTCTAAAAAATACTACAGGAAACATAACAGGATTATGGAGGCAAAAATGGCAGGTAATATTCTCAGGGAGTTGTGGGAGTGGCTGGGTAGGCATCCAGGATCACGTAGTAAATGGAACCAAACATTACCGATTGCAAAAACTTTAAAAAGTATTTTAGTGGCAATAGCAGTATTGGTTGTTTTTAGTTTTGATCCTGTCCAGGCAGAGAATCCACTTCCGGCAGGGGAGGGAAGAAACCTTGTTTCTAAAAAATGTCAGCGATGTCATGACCTTGATCGTATACAGGAGATAAGAGGTTCGAGAGACCAATGGTCAGAAATACTCGAAGAAATGACTAATAATGGTCTTCTTCTTAATGACAAAGATACAGAAATAGTCTTAAAGTATCTGGAGACTCATTTGGGGCCTTCTCCAAAAAAATAGAGTATGTCTCATATTCACGACCGGAGGCACCAGCCCTCACCATTCTTAGTTGAAAACATCGATCTGCTCCCCAAAGGGCGGGCCCTGGATCTGGCCATGGGCGGAGGCCGGAATGCGGTCTATCTATCCAAGATCGGTTATGAAGCAGAGGGGATTGATATCTCCCGGGAAGCAGTGGATGCAGCCCTGGAACTGGCACGGAAGTCTGGGGTTCATCTAAAGGCCCACATACAGGACCTTGAAGGCAACGTTCATTTTGATAAAGCCTCATATGACGTTATTATCTGCTTTAATTACCTGCATCGCCCCCTCATTCCGAAGATGAAAGACGCCCTCCGCACAGGGGGGATGATAGTTTATGAAACCTATATCGTTGATCAGGCCCGGTTTGGCAGACCGAGAAATCCAAACCATCTGTTAGAACGAAATGAGCTTCTTCATATGTTCCGTGAATTCCGGTGCCTTCGCTATCGAGAGGGCATTATAGAGAATCGAAAGGCGCTTGCCGGTATAGTAGCGGAAAAGATGTAACTACGTTATGGGGGAATGATATGAAATGGAAGCAATTTTTTACTCCGGTTAAGAATATGGATGCAGAAGAGGCCAGGGCATATATGGCCGAGCATGAGGAAGGGACCTATACCCTTCTTGATGTACGTCAGTTAGGAGAATATGAAAACTCCAGGATCCCGGGGGCCACGCTTATCCCTCTTCCTCAGCTTTCTGACAGGCTCGGGGAGCTTGATCCTGAAAAACCTGTTATAGCTTACTGAGCCATAGGAGGCCGCAGCCGTGCCGCTGCGCAACTCTTAGCAGGACAGGGATTTAAGGAGGTATACAACCTTAAAGGGGGCATCAGGGCCTGGCATGGCCTTACTGCAGTTGGACCCGTTGAGATGGGCAGGGTGATCCTCACGGGGGATGAGTCTCCCCTGGAAGTAATAGCTATTGCCTATGGGATGGAGAAGGGCCTTGGAGAGTTTTACTCTTCCGCAGCAGGTATGATCGAAGACGAAGATGTGGCTGGGCTTCTGAGGAAGTTGGCGCGGATTGAAGAAAACCATAAAGAGAAGCTTCTTGATCTATATATGACCCTGGATGAAACGGGGAAAGGGCGTGAGGCCTTTGAGGCAGAGATTATGAGCGAGATGATGGAGGGAGGTTTCACCACTGAGGAATTCTTAGAAAAAAACAGACCTGCAATGGAGACAACAGCGGATACCCTGAGTCTAGCCATGATGCTTGAGACCCAGGCCCTGGACCTCTATTTGAGATATTCCCAGAAAGCTGAAGATGAAGAAAGCAGGAATGTCCTGTACCGGATAGCCGAAGATGAAAAGGCCCATCTGACGGCCTTGGGCGATATGATGGAGGCAATTCATAATGAAGAATGAAATTATAATCAGGCTTGTCTCATTTGCCTCTGTATTTCTTCTAATCGCCCTCTGGGAATTAGCAAGACCCCGCCGTGATCTGACCACGTCCAAGGCAACGCGATGGTTCGGCAATCTCGGGATAGTGGGCTTGAATTCGTTGTCAGCACAGTTGCTGATGCCGATTATGCCGGTGGCCATGGCCCTTATTGTGCGGGAAAACCACTGGGGACTGCTGAATACCTTGAATATCCCCTATCCTGTAGCAGTGGTGGCCAGCGTGATCCTCCTCGATCTTGTCGTATACATACAGCACGTCATGTTTCATGCCATCCCGATCCTCTGGAGGTTCCACATGATGCATCATGCGGATCTGGATTACGACCTGACCACCGGCCTCCGTTTCCATCCCATAGAGATCCTGATCTCTTTTGGCATTAAGTTAGCGGTCGTTGTCGTTCTCGGGCCACCGGTTCTGGCGGTTATCCTCTTTGAGATATTGCTCAACGCCACTGCAACCTTCAACCATGGAAACATCCATATACCTGAAAAGGTCGACAGTATCCTTCGTCTCTTTGTGGTGACGCCCGATATGCATCGTGTCCATCATTCCGTCACAATCCGGGAGACAAACAGCAATTTCGGTTTCAATATGCCCTGGTGGGATCGGCTCTTCGGGACTTACCGGGCCCAGCCCGCGGCAGGTCATAAAGGGATGACCATCGGGCTTTCCCAATTTCGTGATCCGAAACACCTGACCCTCCCCTGGATGTTAGCCCTCCCTTTTATCGGAAAAACGGGTCGTTATTCCATCAACGGATGGGGAGGGGAGCCTGTTGTTAGAAAGGGGTAAGGGTATTGGAAGACTTTGACAGATATCGCTCGGAATTCCTTTTTTACCAGCATCCCCTTTAGCCACATCCCGCAAGGCGTGGGATTTTCGGAAAAATGAGGCCAGGCCATTGCATATGAGAATGGATGCCGTTTGGTCGGTTGAATTTCCTACTATTCTACCAGCATTTCTCATATCACATCCTGCTGCTTTAGGCAGGTATTCGTCATCTGATGAGTCTATCTCTAAATGAAATGGATTGAGCCAAAAAAACCCGTTCAGTTGCAATTTGACAATAATATTCCCATTACTGATCAAACTATAGTTTTTAAATAAAACCAATAGTTGACAAAATAGAACTATAGTTGTATTATCTGTGCGGGTAAAAACTGGAAAGGTGGAGAATTTGTCATGCGTCCAATTGTTTCTAAACAGGATACGTTACGCTATCCATTGAATGAACTCCTCGGCACCCGAGCCCATGTGAGGCTGCTCAGAGTCATGGCAAATGAGGTTGATGGCCCTCTTACCGCTTCGGATGTTGCCAAACGTGCCGGGTTGACTGTACCTGGAGCTCAAAAAGCACTGGGAAGACTCTTTAGGTCGGGTTTCATCTCCCGTGTGGGAGGCGGTCGAAACCACCAATATGAAATTCGTTGTTCGGACAGGCTCATGCAGATCACATTAGATTTGTTTCAGGCGGAAAAGGATCGATATGAACAACTGGTCACCGCGATCAAAAGGGAAATCAAGAACCTTACACCGCATCCATACACAGCATGGATTCAAGCGCTCCCGAAGGAAATCGGCGAACCGCTCACATTAGGGTTGTTGCATGAAACCCGCCATCTGACGAATTGCGTTCGCCAATTGCGAACAAAACTCAATCAGATAGAAAATGACTTCGATCTTACGATTGAACTTGAAGGCTATACAAAAGCGGACATTTCCGAGCTGAAGTTTGGTGACTTTACCGCTCTTTACGGGGTCATGCCATCACCTGACAGCCCTGCACGGCACCGGATAAAGAACCCGTTGACACACAGGGAGAAGGATCAATGGTTGCACGTACTATCTTCTAAGTTGGCCAAAGCCATCGAACAGGATACGTCTCTCTTACGGGCCGCAAAAGAACATATCGATCGTTTGTTAAAGGAAGATCAAGGAACGGCTACCCGAGATTTAATGGAGTGGCGTAACATCCTCGATATGTATTCCATTCAACGTCTGTCGCGGTTTTTCACCTCATCCAGCGAACGGGCCAATCGCTTACGCCAGAGTAACCCCTTTTTTGCCATTTTAGACTCCGATGAACGGGCTCAACTGGTCGATGACTTGGAGAACAAAAATGACACGTGATCAACTTGAACACGCAATCCGGGCAGCCTGTGATGTCTCAAAAGACACCGAGTTATGGATATTCGGCTCTCAAGCGATTCTGGGAGAATTTCCAAACGCTTCGGAAAGTCTTCGTGCATCAATCGAAGTTGATGTTCAGCCGAAGAATCGACCTGAAACCGTTGATTATATCGATGGTACTTTAGGTGAATTGTCCTTGTTCCATCAAACACATGGCTTTTATGTCCATGGAATATCCATTGAATCTGCAAAACTTCCCGACGGTTAGGACCAGAGAACCGTACCAGTCAATGACCCAAAATCGACTAACGGTAAGACAGGGTTATGTATTGAGGCGCACGATCTTGCTGCCAGCAAGCTCGCAGCCTACAGGGAAAAGGACAGAGAATTTGTTCGTTTGCTCCTTATCGAGAAAATGATCGATGTAAAAATCCTTACAGAAAGGATACCCTCACTAAATGTGAAAGAGCAGCTACGAGAGCGTCTTCTTCAGTGGGTAAAAATCACCGCAGAGGAATTGGAAGCGTCGGAATAACGCCAGGAAATGTCTGTTTTGGGTCAACATCTTTTTAGGTTGTGGTTGATAGCAATATCCCAATCATTTCCATAAAGACCAGTACCCAAACATGTTGTGGTATGCGCATGTTCGTAATGTGTGACTTTCGATTATTTTTGATCCTTTTCAGGGATGATCAGGGGTAAAGATTTGTGGGTGTTTGCTTCAGGCTTCAAACGGAAAATTAGAATCAGCATCCTTCACTTTCCGTGGTCGGAAAGATGTGTGCCAGAAAGTTGTTCTTGTCAGGCCTCCAGGTTGCAGGCCTAACGCGATAGATATTATGCTGGATCACGGTTATGCCCATGAGGATGTAAATGATATAATGGGGCGCAACTGGTTGAGGGTTTATGAGTCGTATTTGACAGCCTCCTGATGAGGAATCAATGGATCAACCCGCATGGAAATATCATAGTACTACCAGCTATGATCGCTCTAAAATGGGTGGGCATTTCTTAGACTGGGAGAACCAGCCTGGCCTTCTCAAGACCTATGCCAACAGGGAACTCTTAGAGATGCCAAAAGGAATTCCTCTGCCGAAGGAGGATCTTTTCACTCTGTATGATCGTTCTTCTGTGAAAGAGAAACCCAAAGTGATGCCGGATCTTGAGGACCTTTCCCGTATTCTTCTCCTCACCAACACCCTGACCGCCCAGGTGCGGCACTCGAACGGAACGTTCTACTATCGAAGCGCCGCATCGGCCGGGGCCCTCTATCCTACGGAAATTTATGTTGCCTCTGAGGAGATGTCTGATCTGGCGCCCGGCCTTTATCATTTTTCCATCGCCCGTCACGGGCTGACAAGACTCCGTGATGGTAGTATCTCAAATGCGGTAAATGGCGCGATCATTGGAACAAAAACGTCTCCCTCCCCGCTCACCTTTTTTCTCACGGCCATATTTTTCAGAAGCGCCTGGAAATACCGGGCCCGTGCCTATCGGTACCATCTGCTCGATACCGGGCATGTACTCGAAAACCTGATCCTGTCCCTCAAGGCAGCGGGGTTTCCCTTTGAAATCAGATTTGACTTTGACGACCGGCAGATGAATCGCATACTTGGGCTGGATGAAACCCTTGAGGTTGCCCTTGCAATTATCCAGGTGGGGACTGCCCCACTCAGCGACGGTGACCCTGAAAACGGAAATGTTTTTCAGGAACTCCGAGAGGATGTTAAATCCGCCAGTCGCGTGGCTTCTCGCGAAATCGAGTACCCTGAGATTTGTGCCATTCACACTGCGGGTTATGGGCCGGTCCCATCGAACAGATCGGCTCCGGATATGCTTAAAACCTTAGGGCTTACACCGGGACCATGGGTATCACTCCCTTCGGGGGGCTGCCAAGGTAAAACTACGCCCTACCCGGAGGCGGTATTTCGGAGAAGATCCAGACGGAACTTTACTGGTAAGCCTATGCCCCTTTCCTTCTTTCACTCCATCCTGAAAGTTCTATCTGCAAAGGAAACCTTTACGGAGACCTCCTATGGTAGCAGTTTTTGTATCGGATTTATAGCTGGACAGGTTGAATCGTTTGATTCAGGACTCTACCTGCTCGACAGGGAGAGGGGCGCGAGAGGTCTCGTGCGGCCGGGGCATTTCCTCGACCAGATGTCTCATATTTGTCTGGATCAGGCTTGGCTTGCCGGGGCGGCCCTTCATTTCATCTTTATGACAAACATGGAGGTCCTGAATCGGATATGGGGCGCCAGGGGATACCGATATGCCATGATGATGGCCGGTGGCATGGGAGAACGCATTTATTTAGCCGCTTCGGCACTCGGGTTAGGATGCTGCGGTATAGGGGCTTTTTATGATAGGGAGGCGTCAGAACTGCTGGATCTGAACAGTGAATCCAGGGTCCTCTACGTTGTGGCAACAGGACCGGTAAAGGCTATTAGTTGATATCCTTATTATAGGGGAGGGTTACAAATCTGATTTGTGAGGCTAAAAGTGGATCAAGACAATATTATGGTAAGATGTGCCAACTGCGGGGCCAAGAATCGAATCCCTAAAGAGAGGTTAGACCAAGGGCCGATATGTGGCAAGTGCAGGACCCCTTTAAAGGTGACAGAAACTCCTGCTGTTCCTGTTGATGTTACTGATCAAACCTTCAGCCGGGAAGTCTTATCCTTTTCCGGCCCGGTCCTTGTGGACTGTTGGGCCCCATGGTGCGGACCCTGCAGGATGGTTGCGCCGGTGCTTGAACAATTGGCATCAGAATATGCAGGCTGCCTGAAGATTGCAAAACTGAATGTGGATGAAAACCCGGCAACCGCATCCAAATATGGCATTCAGAGTATACCCACCATGCTGCTATTTAAGAACGGAAACCATGTTAACTCACTGGTAGGCGCCCAGCCAAAGCATGAGATAGAGCGGCATTTGGGAACGATTCTTACTACTTGATCAGTTTGAATTTCCCTTTTACGGCACCGCATACTGGGCAATTATCCGGCGGGTTATCCTCGGCGACATAACCACAAACCTGGCATACGTAATAATCGGTCTCACGATCGGACAACATATCGTTCATTGCCTTCTTGTAAAGCTCGGCATGACCGCTTTCAACGTCCTTGGAATTGGAAAAAGCCTTTAATGCCCCTTCCTTTCCCTCATCTGAGGCATCTTTAATCAGTTCGGGATATTCTTCTGCATTTGCCTTGATCTCATTTTGAAAAGCAGTTTCGAGATTTTCCTCTGTGGATCCGATCTTGCCACGCATTAGTAACAGGAACCGGCGGGCATGGACAGATTCCGCCTCGGAAACGGCCCGAAACAGGCGGGCTATCTGGGAATAGCCTTCCACATCAGCTTTTTTGGAAAAGGCTGCGTTTCGGATAGCGGCCTTTGATTCAGCAGCGAAGGCATAGGCAAGGTTTTTTTCTGTTTTTTCCGGCATAGCGTTAGACTCCTTATTTTTAATGATCGTATCTGCTTAACAAAATTGAAGCGTTTTGCCCTCCGAATCCGAAGCTGTTGTTTATGGCCTTTCCTATCTCTTTTGCGATCGGTTTCTGGGGTACGTAGAAAAGATCACACCCTTCCCCAGGGTTTTCAAGATTAATGGTCGGATGGATTTTCCCCCTCTCCATCATGAGGGCCGTTGCGATCATCTCGATGCCGCCTGAGGCCCCTATTAAATGGCCGGTCATTGATTTGGTGGAGCTGATGGCCACTTGGTTGGCAGCTCTTCCAAGAGTCTTTTTAATTGCGAGCGTTTCAATAGGGTCATTCAGGAGGGTTGAGGTGCCGTGGGCATTGATATAATCGATCTCTTCAGGGGAGGTATGTGCAGTTTTCAGAGCGTTTTTCATGGCCCGGGCCTGCATTTCTCCATCAGGGTCTGGCGCGGCAATGTGGTAAGCGTCCGACGTGGCCCCATAGCCTGATAGTTCGCAGTAGATATGTGCATCGCGGTTTCTGGCATGATCCAACTCTTCCAAAATAACGATTCCTGAACCTTCCCCCATAACAAAGCCATCCCTCTCTTTGTCAAATGGTCGCGAGGCTTTTTCAGGAGCATCATTCCGTCTACTCATGGCGTTCATGGCTACAAAGCCGCCAAATACAAAGGGCGTAATGCAGGCATCTGCTCCTCCCGTGACCATGATTTTCTCTTCACCCGAAAGGATCTGCTTATACGCCTCAATCATAGCATGATTTGAGGATGCACAGGCAGTGGAGACGCTGCAGGCAATCCCTTTGATCCCGAATGCCATGGTAACGTTCACCGGTACGGAACATATCTGCACATGGGGTAAGCCAAAAGGTGAAACCCGTTTTGGGCCTTTGTGTTTCAAAAATTGCCTGAACCATTTTTCGCAGAGATCCATGTTTTGGGCGCCTACGCCAAGGATGACCCCAATCTTGCCTGGATGAATACGCTTTACGGTATAGGTTCCTTGACCTTTTTCCCCTTCAAGGTAATCCAGCTCCAGACCTGCATCCTCCAGGGCCACTTTCGTTGCGGCCATGGCAAACGCGGAAGTTCTCCCAAGGTATCTGAAATCCTTCCTTTTTCGTAAAAAATCGGTCAACGAAAAAGAATCAATAGTACAGGCGATTTGGGAGTTAAATTGATCCATGTCGCAACTCTCAAACTGAATCTTCTTTGCACCGGACTTGCCCGCTATCAGGGATTCCCAGAATGCTTCCTTGCCAATTCCTATGGGCGTAAGCGGTCCCAGGCCTGTGATGACGACTCTCTTTCGCATCTATTTATCTCCTTTTGGATAACGGTATCTCCTTTATCCTGACAAAAAGTATAGAAAATCATGGGTCAAAAGTCAAATATTTGGGTGGAAATTAAGGGAACCCCTTGCCCTGATGACTTTTACCATATAACCGATTCAGGCGATAAAAGAGGGGTAATTTTTCGATTAAAACACAATTCACTAATGAAAACAACAAGATATTGTATATTTCATATTGACAGCATCTATACTTTGTGGTATTGTCATTGATAATTTTGACTTCGACCAGGATGCTACTGTTTCGTACCTCCAAGTCAGGGGTTACTTAGTTACACCAGTTTCGGATACTGATGAACAGACGCCTCGTCATAATCCTCACCCTTGCAACGCTCCTCCTTTACGCGTGGCCAATGTCGGGCTGGCTTTCCACGCTCGGCCGGGAGCCGGCGACATTTGCCACCTATGTCCCATCCATTCCTGTAGTTGACGACAAGCCGTTTATGGTTGAGGAGTTCATAAACCCCGATCCTGGAAAAGGGATGGTCCATGTGGGATCTATTTGCCAACTTCCTGACGGGAAATTAATCACGGCCTGGTATGGTGGAACAAGGGAAGGGGCCAAAGATGTTGCCATCTTTTTTGCCATAAAAGACCCTGGACATCTCACCCGCTGGTCTAAACCGAAAAGAGTAGTGGATAGGATATCTGCCTCAAGAGAATTGTACAGGTATATAAAAAAGGTGGGCAACCCTATCATCTTTGCCGGGTCCGGAGACCACCTCTATCTAATTTACGTCACTATTAGCGCTGGTGGGTGGTCTGGCAGTTCTCTCAATGTCAAAGCATCATCTGACGCCGGAGCCACCTGGAATAATAGCCGGAGACTTACCCTCAGCCCTTTTTTTAATATCAGTGAATTAGTCCGAAACAAACCCGTGCCTCTGAGCAGCGGCGGTTTTGCCGTGCCTATCTACCATGAATGCTTGGGGTATTTCCCGGAAATCCTCTGGATCCAGTCCGGGAGGGAGGATGGTGCAATCGCCTTTAGAAAGAGCAGGATGACGGGGGGACAATCTTTTATTCAGCCATCTGTCGTGGCCTACGGGCCCTCCCTTGCGACCGCTTTCTACAGGTGTCGATCGGATGAGAAAGCTGTTGGAGTCGCTGTTACTAAGGATGCCGGGTTAAGCTGGTCTGAACCACAGACAGTCAACCTGCCAAATCCGGACTCCGCAGTAGACGCTATTCACCTCTCCGATCACCGGATCCTCCTGGCCTTCAACGACAGTGTGCAAAACCGGGAAAACCTGCGACTTGCGGTCTCCAATGATCGAGGCGCTAACTGGATCCGAATTGCAACTCTCGAAAGTACGCAGGGGAAAAAGTATTCATACCCGTACATGATACGCAGCCAGGATGGCCTGATTCATCTCGTTTATACGTGGCACAGGAAACGGATCAAGCATGTGGTATTTAATGAGGCCTGGATCAACGCACAAATGAAAAGGATTGCAAACTAATGCCTTTGGTTTTCTCATTTGTTTTCCCATTTCTTCTTATCATTGCCCTATTGCAGGGAGGGACAGGTCTGCTTGGCAGAGATCTGAGTGGCTGGCGTCCAACCCTGATCCTCGTGCTCATTTCCGCATTTATAGCGGTTACCCCGGTGGGAGGATTGCCATTGGCTCGCTGGATGATGAGCTTCAATGCAAATTTCAGTGTTTCCCTGACGGCGATACTCTTTTGTAAAGTCCTTGAAAGCTCCTTTGGCGTCAAGTTGTTGGACAAAAACGCCCTTTTGACATGTTGGGTATTCTCTTTAACAGCGGGCGTGATACTCTACCCGATGGCATTGGGTCTGGGCAGATTTGATCCATACCAGGCTGGATGGGGTTTTTCCTGGCTGTTTGTGGTGGTCTGTGGTGTTACAATTTTGCTGCTGATCATGAAAAATCGGTTTGCAATAGTTCTGATAGCCGCTATATTAGCCTATAACCTGCGTCTGCTCGAATCCACAAATTTGTGGGACTATCTTGTTGATCCATTTATGGTTTTGGTATCATGTATCGCCTTGAGCAGCCGGTTATTGCGGAAACTCAGGAACAGGGCATAGCACAGGCTCCTAATGGAAAACGGGTGGGAGTTTACTTTTTCGAGTCTATCATATAAG
>Ga0208905_1000654_pt1 | contig 17641 bp, 17 predicted proteins | sample AntAceMetag02UKS_FD_184776 | JGI IMG/M metagenome (GOLD analysis project Ga0208905, IMG submission 184776) | Saline lake microbial communities from Ace Lake, Antarctica - Antarctic Ace Lake Metagenome 02UKS (SPAdes) (version 2) | ecosystem: Environmental > Aquatic > Non-marine Saline and... | reverse complement strand
CAAGTTTGATCGAGAATCAGCCTTTGCAGCCTGGGTTATGTTATACTGTCTCCCAATCTATGGAGGGAATGTCTTTAATACGGATTGAGGCGAGTGTAATTCCAGGTAATGGGAAAATAAATATTTCTGGTACTAATAAACCAGAAATAAGAGATAATATCAAGAATGTTTATCAATATATAAAAGCAAACGAAAAAAATATTTTAAGTCAGGAACATTCTCTCTCAAATTATAATATATCTATTCAATTAAGTAATTTAATTGGAAATGCAATGAGTAATGCTATTGGAGCCGCAGTTTATACAACTATATTATCTGCAATACACAAGCGTTATTTAAAAGCTGGAATAGCATTGCTTGGAGATATTTCAATTAATGGAGCTATTACACGAGTAGATAACTTTTCTGATAAAGTTGCAATGCTTTCTGAAAATGGAGCAAAATTAGTACTTACTCCAATGGATAATCTCAAAGAAATAGAAAATATTCCTCCAGCAATATTAAACAATACTGATATTAATTTTTACTCTAACACTCAAATGATACTGCAAAAAGCCATATCGAATGAATAGAATAAGAAATATTAGAATAAGAAATATTAGGGACAGACACCCATTTTCATAGACAATTAATATTTTTCTTTTAAATTAGATAAATAGTAAAGAGTTTACTAGGGTAATTATATATAAGTATATATATAAGGTCTCAACGTTTGGCACTTAAGATTTATATATCAAATGTTGAGACCTGACCCTAGTACTCCCTAATTAATTACTCTAATTTTAGATAATAAAAAATTAACCATGAAAATTTTATATAATAGGAGGTTTGTTTTGTATAGCAGAGAAAATTTGCTTTTTCACAAGGGCGATCTTAGCGGAACTCTTCGCAATCAAATTGCGCAGATACCTATAAAAGTAGATGCCATACCTAAAGATCAATTTTTATCATCAAGCGAAGAGGACATATTTGAAAATATCCTTGCCCAAGTAGAGATTGATCCACTGGTTATCTATGAGGATCGAATGGAAATGGAGTCAAGGGAAACAAAAAGTGATGTAAGTGGATCGAAAGAACGAGTCTTTTTCGGTGATAAAGGTCCAATATACTTGGATGCTGTGGAGGTTACCATCTCTATTCCTTTCACTGGCGATCCAGGTCTATGGGATCTTCGCCCTGATCACTGGACCTCAGTTTTCCCACATGCCAAGATTCATCAGCATGGAAAAAACGGAATTGGATTTTTAACTATTGTCTTTACCCAACTTAAAGACGAGTCTTCCAATAAAATTAAATCAGGTCTTGATGAAGAATTAGAATGTATTAGAATCTATCTAAAATCACAGAAGCAACAAGTAGACAGTTTTAATACATCATTACCGGGTTATATACAGAGTGCCATAAAGGCTCGTAGGGAAAAACTAAAAACTTACGATGGAATTATAGAAATGTTGGGCATTCCCTTAAAGCGTCGTGAAGGCGCGCCTTTAATCGAGCCAATTCCGATAAAACGTAAACTCATTCGGCCTCTTCCACCTCCTCCGAAGTCTGGATTCAAACCAGAACCCGGTATAACAGAACAGGATTACGAACATATTCTAAGTGTAATAAGACATGTAGGTAGAACATTTGAGACTACACCAAAGACATATGCGGTTCATGGTGAAGAGGAGCTTCGGGATATAATGTTAGCACATCTTAATGGTCATTACCAAGGTACAGCAACTGGGGAAACTTTCAGGCGTTCGGGTAGGACAGATATAAGGATAGAAGATCAGAATCGTGCTGCATTTGTAGCAGAGTGTAAATTATGGAAAGGGAAGGAAGAATTATTTAAGGCTATAAATCAGCTATTGGGTTACCTCACATGGAGAGATTGCAAGACTGCTCTTATATTGTTTAATAAGCAAGCTGCAAAATTTAACGATTTGCTTATTAAAGTACCTGAAGCGCTCCGTGAGCACCAAAAGGTTAAAAGAGAACTAACAGAAAGCGCTGATGGAGAGTGGAGATTTGAATTTTTTTCTGCAGAAGATGAATCACGGCAAATTACTATTCACGTATTTATTTTTAATCTGTATATTGGGTAAAATCTCTATATTTGGGGATTATCAGGGGTAAGGCCTATACATTTGACACTTAAGATTGATATGACAAATGTGGGAACCTAACCTCACTACTCCATCTAAATTAAAAAAGGATACATATTATGAAAGATAGCAATATGAAAAACAAATTAATTAAAAAACCTTCTATGGCAGACTTGGAATTATTTCTGCAGCTATTTCAGGGACGGGAAACTGTATTTGCAAGACAGTGGGTAGGAGGCTTAGGATATTCGCCAGTCCGTCCTGAAAGATCAATAAATGCAAATGATGTTCTCTCACATATGCAGGGGACAGAAACATATGGAATTTATCCAATAAAGAAAGATAATACCGTGAAATTTGTCTGTTTTGATGTTGACCTTCCCAAGAATTTTGCAGAAGTAGAAGAAGATGCTTTGGTTATTGATAAAAGTATTTTGTTACCACAGGTAAAGAATATTTGTACCACAGTTATAAATGTATTTCGTGCCTGTTCCTTTAACAGCAAAGGCATATTGATTGAAGATACAGGGGGTAGAGGTTACCATATCTGGTTCTTTTTTAAATCTCCTATTCCAGCAGTAAGTGCCCGTAAGTTTGCCTATTCTATTCTCAAAAAAGCGAAGGTACAGTGTGAAGTTTTTCCAAAGCAAAATGAAGTTGCCGAGGGACAATATGGCAATCTCATTAAACTCCCTCTTGGTCTACATAAGAAATATAAGCAGTATAGCAGTTTTATAGATATCGCAGAGAAAAAAATTTTAAGTATAAAAAATCCCTTTGCTCATCTGACTGAAATAGTGCCAATTCCCGTATCAATAATTTTCAATATCACACAAGAAAGAGTAATAGAAAAAGAGCCAAAACATGCTCGTCCAAGAGAAGTAATTATACCTGTCGAGGTAAAACCTAAAGAAACCGCTGGTGAAGTTGGAAAGAGTCCTCGAATTGGAGATTTAGTTGAAAAATGTAAAGCTTTTTTAAATCTAAAGAAGAAAGCAGTGAGTCAGCACCATTTGGAGCACGCAGAGAGATTGGCTTTGGCATATATTATGATTAATACCGAAGATGGAGAAAAAGTCCTACACCAAATATTAAGTAACTGTTCTGACTATGATAGGGATCGCACTCAAAAGGAAATAGACTATCTAAAATCAAGAAAAATGAAACCTATTAGTTGCCGTAGACTAATTGAGCAGGGTATCTGTGATAAATTTTGTAGATCTGAGATTCGAGAACAATCTATGGATCCTAACCGTCCTGAACCTTCTCCTATACGATTTGCTTTATGGGAAGATATTGCTGAACCTGAATCTATATGGGAGATCGATGCTATAAGTTTTGAAAATGTATACAGAAAATCTAATCTTTACCGTGCATGGGAACAAGTAAAGGATTACACAAGAGTAAATGAGGCTTTCTTTGATATACATGCATTTGAAAATTTTGAGGAACATTTGGAAGAAAACATAGAAACCCTGCGTTTTGAACTCAGGAGCAATACCTATTCGCCTGCTCCATATCGCTGGTATTTAGTACCTAAGGAAAGAAAAGGTGATGATTTTGAATATCGACGCATGGCATTTGTACATCCAAGGGATTATATAGTTATACAAGCAATAATTAATATCATAGGTCCAATATTTGAAAAATCGTTCTCGGATTCCTGTCTTGGTTATAGGCTTGATACATCAGGAAAGACCGGCAATTCCATTTTCTATAGTTGGCAATCGTCTTGGCAAAACAGGAAGAGAAGAGTCACAAGTTTTTTGTATCATCCTGAATATTTTTATTACATAAAGGCTGACATTTCACGTTTCTATGACAATATAGACAGATTAAGATTGCATGGATTAATATTAGATAAAATTGGTTCAGCAACTGAGATCTTACAGGTTATTGAAAGTTTTCTAGATAATAATTACATTAAAGATTCAAATGGAAAAGAAAAAATCTGCAAACCTCCGTCCAAAGGCATACCTCAAGGACCTGCCTTTTCTGCCTTTTTTGCAAATATTTACTTAAACGGATTGGATCGAATTATTGAGAAGAAATCTTATGATTATGTAAGATATGTGGATGATATGGTTATCCTCTGCGAGAGCAAAAAACAGTTAGAAGATATTAAAGAGTTACTTGGTCACTATCTATCTAAAGTAAATCTCGAATTAAATGCTAACAAAACTAAAGGCCCTTACCCTGTAACGAATAGCGAACCTTTGTTAGATTTTCTTGGAGAAATGAAATACGGAATGGCCGGATTATTTGTACGGGAGTCTTATGCTGAACAATTAATGCCTCCTCAATTTCTAAAAGCCAAGCTGGATGAATTGCTTGAAATCAAAAAGCTGGATACTTATAACCTTGAAGAAATAACCAAACATCTTTCATATTATTTAAGAATGCGTGAGAAGATAGGACTTGAACTAGATGATTTAGCAATCGGGCTTAGCAGGAAAGTATTGAAGAAATATGCATTAAAACCTCATCATTTAGTGGTAATTCTTGAGGTATTGATTAGAAATCGGGTTGACCTTGGTATAGTCATTTCAGAGTGTCAATATCCTTATCTTAAAATTGTACTGTGTATAGTGCTTAATAACCTTGAAAAAACTCCACCTTGGGCTGAATCTCTCTTGGGTGATTTTATTGAAGATGAGTCATCTTATATTCTGAGAGGAACAGCCTACTCGGTTCTCTCCAAATTAAATAAAGAAAAGTATCCCCCTACAATGTTAAGCGTTGTCTCACAAGAAGAAAACTCATATGTAATAGAGAGGGCTTTAAATTGTTTAATCACAACACAAAGCGATAAGGCTAAAATGTGTTTTTTGGAATTAGTGAAAATGCATTTTAAAAACTCTTTTAATGAGATGATAAATACCACAATAAAATGGGGGGATCCAACGTTGGACGATCTTGTCAAAAATCAGATGAAGAAAATCAAGACAGTAAATGCATCGAACTTTTACATTATCTTGGGTTTTATTTTCATAATATGTCCAGATGACTTTGAAGAACTTTTACTCACATTTTTTTCCGAGGATAAAGCAATACTCATGCACCAATTGCTGTTTTCTTCTATGGATGAAATAAATAAGACTGCAGCTAAAAGAGGGTATCTGGCATTCACGCATCAATTGAAAATTTACGACCACGTGAAAAACCTGAAATCCGATTGGCTACGTGGTACACTCCTAAAGGCAATTGAGGAGTGGAGAATAGGAACAACAGAATTAAGCCCTTCCACTGCCTTAAATGATATAAATTATTGGTTGACGGATGGTGACCCAAGTAAAAAATATAAAAGGATAAAAGATCTTTCAAGTAGGGAACATAGAAGACAGGGTGGATATCAAAGCTGGCATGTTAGAGACGAAAAGACAAATGAGAATTTTGTACTTGAGGCTGTGGAAGAAGAGATTCTTAAAGAACATAGGGTAATCGGGAGTGGAGTAACGGAAAAAGATATAAAAGAGCAGTTAGAGTCAAACAAGATAAATACTTTCAGGGACTGTTTCCATAATGTCGAAGGCGGGAAGAAATATTACTGGTTTAAATATATAATTCCAGATGGTTATGATATTCTATATAAAGTGTATAAAGAGCAAAAAACAGAATTTAATGAGCAAGAAGTACTGAATATAGTTACTAGTCTTTTCAACCAGGTTGAGTGTATTAAACAACATATAGGGGTGGAACCAGTGGTAAATCCATATACTGTAATTTTGGGCGAGGGTAATCAGGTGCAGTTAGTCAATTTCTTTTTTGGGATTCCCCGGAAATTGTATGTTTCTGCAGATAATAATTCCATAGATGATGCCAGTACCACTACTAATGCGCTTTTCAATGGGTTGCTATCATATGAATTGGTCTCCTCAAAATGCCCGATAGAAATTTATAAAAAACTAAGATTTAAGAGAGAAGGAACATATGAACTTGTGAGTGATCATTTACCAGATGCTACCCTTCATTTTGCGTGGATTTTGGACCGTTTATGCTATACTACGAGTCCACAAAACAGATATAGTAGTTTAAGCACATTAAAAAAAGATATCGAATGTTATCAAAAGTTTAGAAGCCACTTCCAAGATAAAAAGTTGATAAATTTACCTCCAGATAAAAAATACTGGTCTGAAGTTTTAGATGTTCTCAATCTCCGAGTGATAAGGTTTTTAAAACTCCCTTATAAACATTACAATTCTATCCATGAAAATGTAATACAAGTATTTAACCGAACGGTCCACTGCATGGTTAAAGCATTAGCGGACCCCCGGAATAGTTCCTCTTCAGATTTCAATTTGGAATTGAAAAGCCTTATTTCAAAGAACGGTACAAGTAATCACTTACACGAAGCCGGATACAAGTGTGATTTGTTTGCAACAGGTATTAGACACAAAATTCTTTCAATATCCAAAACCACGCAGTGGTCAATCGTTCCGTTAATACCTCTAATAATACTTTATATTCCACTCAAATTAGAGTTGGTAGCACTAGCTAAAGCTATAGGATTATTTGAGATACACAACAAAGACGAAATAAAAAGCGCTATGGGAAATCTTATGCACTCCCAAGATATATTAAGGGAACAAGCCCTGGAAGATTTTCTAACAACACCTCGTGATACAAATACAGTTGCTTTAATGGAGCTATTCATTAACAAAAACTTCCAAGATGTTATGAATGCTGACGGTTCAGAGATAGCCCTCCTGATGTTAGCAACGCTTGTGCTCTTGGAAAATCACAAGATATTGTGGGAAAAGTGGTGCACTTGTCTGAGATTATCGGAGAAGATTAACCTGACTAAGGCTATAAGCCGTCTAAAATATATCACTGAAAATTCTATAGAGATCGACAGGTTAATAGCCAAATTTCTCAGTGAACCGCTTAAAAAGACATTTGAAAACGAAAACGCTCTGATTGGTTTATATAATTTTTGCCTTCAAGATATTGTCAAATTGCGTAGGATTATGAGAATAAATCGTAAGAAAACATATGTGGTGCAAGAATTTCATCATTTAGAACAAAAAGTAGTCGTCAAATTCGGACATAAAGAGAAAGACGTCTCTCGTGATTTAATCATCCCCTTTCCTCTTTGTTATCAGCCAATATTGATAAAGGAATCTATTACAGTTGATTCGGTTAGATCGGGAAGAAATAATAAGATAACATCCCTTTCTGTAACTCCCACTAGATTGAAGAATATTATAGGGTGGAGATATGAAAATTTTTTTACAAGAGGCTGGAACTGGATAAAAAAATATTCCAAAAGGTTTCTCTGGAGAATAATTGCTATCGGATTATTTGTTGGAGGAGTTCTCGAACTTATCTTTAAGCATGCAACTTCTGGGACAATCCTATTAACGCTCGGTAGTCTCCTGTTGAGTCCATTGATACAGGAGTGGTTCTCGAAAAAGCGTCAGACACAAAAAAATAAAGTGTAAAGAAAGACAAGGGACGCATCCCATTTTCTTAGACAATTAATATTTTACTTTTAAATTAGATAAATTGGGAAGATGTACTAGGTTAATAATTCGGTAACTTTTAGCGGACGAGCGCCAAGAAGCTCTATATTTCTTACAGGGTGAAAGTCCTTGTTGGGTAAGGTCTAGCCAACCACCTATACCAAGTGTTGCATTGAAATGGGTAACCATTAGATGAAGCGTACACAGGGAAACAGATAGGCCATAAGGAAGACCGTACTTCCTGAATGTGAATAATACAGCCTCGTAAATAAAGATTAATGCAGATGGCGACGTCGTTTCCGCAACGGAAGCCTACACAAAAGAATCGCTAATGGTGAGATTCTAAAGAGGGTCTGTCGGGGTCTTGGCACATGGCATGTCTGTAGAGAGATATAGGAGAACTTGGGAGACCCTATAAGCTCCTTAACATAAGGTAAGTCTACCCGATGAAAAGAGAGGGTGACTGATGGCTTATAGGGAGTCGGATCAGCTCACAGTACTCTATCAAATAGAGGAAGGGGCTGACAGAATACGTAGCCTGCAAAGGAAACATTTGCCGGGCAAGTAGGACTGGAGGAACAAATGCAAACCTCACTGCAGGGAATAGCAAAGAAGGCAATATTAATTTGTCTTTTACGGAAGCGAGTATCTCTGAAGAGCCCAGTGCGGTAATTCCGCACGCTGGGATCTGTGCGGGGGCAGTCGGGTAACTGGCTGTCCTACCGTGACAACCTATAGGGTCTGAGGAGTTCCTAAACGGATGGTTGAAACTTTAGATATTAATATATAGACCTCCTAAGGGAAGACTTCGTAAAAGGGAAAATTAAACTATAGGAAAAATAGGATGTTTCCCTATATGGAAATTTTTGGCGAAAAGAAGGATTTTTATAACTTATGTCGTATACTTGATATAATACGTGAAAATTTTCACTTAGATAAATTATTTATATTTTAATAATTTTGAATAAATTTAATATCGTAATCTGCATGAAGGTAACAGGAGAAACCGGACAGAACTCTGGAGAACTTTTCTGTTGCAGGCAACCTACGGAAAAAATAAAAGGTCAAGGGAAGGATAAAATTTCAATAAAAGGAGGTAGTCATGCCTGAATTTGGAAATCCGTTTTCTGGTCTTAAGAAAGACCGTAAGATCACGAATGAAGAGTTAATTCGTGCAATAAGGTTTATGATTGCAGCAGAATATGAAGCAATTCAGCTTTATATGCAACTTGCTGAATCAACTGATAATAAATTAGCCCAAGAGGTGTTGAAGGACATCGCAGATGAAGAGCGTGTTCATGCTGGAGAATTTCTTAGACTTTTAAAAGAACTTGCACCAGATGAAGAAAAATTCTATAGAGAAGGCGCTAAAGAGGTAGAAGAAGAAATAAAGAAATAAAGAAAAGGAAATTAAAAATCAAACGTGCGTTTAATTGGCAGGTTTTTTAGGCCTGTCCTAAAATAAATAGGGACAACAGGTCCCATTTTTTTAAGGGGATAGTTATACCAGCTCAATAATCCGGTGACTTTTTCTAATTTTTTGCAATGGGTGGAAATGGTAAATTAAAATACACCTTTGGGCCCGATGCATCGTGCCCTTACCACTTGAGCTATCTGCTCTACACTATACATTAATGAATTCTAACTTTAAACTATTTTATCAACAATAAAGATTTGAGCCCGGCAGACTACATATGTAATTAAAATTGAGGAAATAAAAGAAATGAAAAACCAGTATTTTGGTGATATAAATGATTTTTTTAAGTATGACTTAGTCCTTAACTTGATTGAAAAAATAGAAAACTTTAAATGTTTTACTTTTATTCCAATGCTCACAAAAAATGATGGTTCTGGCGATGGTGCGTTAACAAATTATAATGGAAGTAGGCGAAAAGAATTAGACGATTTTCTAAAGGACTGCCTAAAAAAATCAGATAGGAAGGTAAAAAATCTTCGCTCATTTATGTCAAAATATGAACAAATAGAATATCGTCCCTATAAAGATGATGAATATTTTTTACATGCAGAGAGGGCACAATATTTCGATAGCATTGATTCTTCAATTCTTAATGAATCAGTAATATTAATCGACCCGGACAATGGATTTGAGGTTAAGAGTATGTGGAGTGGAACTGGCCATAAATATATAAAGTATAAAGAGTTAAGCACTATATATGCTCGAATGGATTCTAATTCATTAATTATAGTTTATCAGCATATGCCAAGAGTGAAAAGAGAGCGTTTTTTTATCCAGGTAGGAGAAAAAATATGCAATTGTACGAATACTAAAAATCCTATGTGTTTATCGGATAATAGAATTGTCTTTTTTATCATGGCGAAAACCGATGAATTGCAAAACAAAACTTGGGAAGTACTAAATAATTATAACAATATTAACAAAAATATATACAAGGTATTAAAATGAAATTTTTTCTATTCTCAAAAATATCATTTGAAATTCCTGATCCTATCGCTTTAATCGAATGTTACTGCTACCAAAATGATTTTTATGCTAAATATGACCTTCTGGAAGATAAGAAAATTGAGGATGTGAATAAAATTGGTGCACGTATTAAAAAAGATGTGCTTTTAAAATGTAAAAAAACAACTGAAAGGACAAAGAGTGTAAATATATTTAAATATGATCTTGATAATTTTTTAGATCTGGTTGAGAAAGAGAGTACCGAGCAGATTAAAGAACTAAATGATTTTGTTATTCAGAAGTTGTTGAAGATTAATGGCATCGGTTTATCTACTACTACCAAGATTCTGCATACGCTTTATCCAAAAATTATTCCCATAATTAATAGCCTACTTCAAAAGAAATACCGCGAAGTAATTAATAATATATGGACAGAGGATAAATCCGATGAAATATTTATTGATTTTTATAAAAATTTAAAAATAGAATGTAATAGGCAAAATATTACCCGGATTTCCGAAGAGATTTCTAAAAATAGACTTAGAGGTTTAACGAAGATAAGAATCTTTGATATTATTTGGTGGTCATATCTGAAAGCTGAAAAGTTAAGAGAAGAAGACGAGATTAATTGGTCTACGATAAAATAATAAATAGAGCTTAAGTAATTTTTTATTTATATTTTTGACAAGACAATTTGCAATATTTACATAATATTAGTTTGCAGGATTTAGTTTGAATAATTAAATATAATTTCTCAATGACAAAGACACAGCACCGGTAGTATCTAAAAATAGAACAGGTAGATGCATTTGGATGATTATCAAGATTTAAATAGTCATTCGATTAATATTTAATAAAAATTTTATATTATTTTAGGAGGAAAAATTTATGAGTAATACAAAAATGCATGATAAATATTTACCATTTAGCAAAGAAGAATTGCTGTTGCACTTTGCTCCTGTAGGGAAAGAATGCGAGCCAAACAAAAACCAGTTAAATTATTACATACGAAGTATTGAAAATTATGAGGAATATAAAAAGAAAAACAATAACATACTCGGGAAACCTTTATGGGAAATAAAAGGACCGTGTCAAATTCAAAAAGACGAGCGGTTCTGGACAGTTAATACCTTAATGAATATATATTACAATTCAAATCGTGTTAATGAATTGTGTAAATTATTTGAAAAAGATTTTGGGAAAAAAATCCCCTCATCTATAGGAGTTAATAACTGGGAAGACTGTTTTAATGCTGAGAGTTTAAAACTTTATTTTGAAGTAGATTTACCATCGCCTACTATCTATAAAAATAATTTATGTTCATCATATAAAGAAGATAAAATTCAAGAACATCAAATAATACCTTTTATTATAGCAAGTGCTCATGATAAGAAAACTTTAGAAGGATCAACTCAAGTTGATGCGTTAATATTGAATCCAGATAATGGGTTTAATGTTTTAATCGAAGCCAAAGTATTATCAGATATCTCGATTGGTATTACCTATGATGTTGTTAGAAACCAGATTGCGAGGAATATTGATGTTATGTTGGAATCAAATGAGAGACTTTGTAATCCTTTGGACAAAAAAGATCCAAATAAAAGTTTGTTTTTATTAATAACCCCTAGGCTTTTTAAAGACAACCCGACAAGTCGTTTATATGGCTATAAAATAGGAGAATATAAAGATAAAAATATAGGGGTAGATGCATTAAAAAGGGATTTACCCCATAGAACAAAAGAAGAATTAAAGAATATACCTTCCAGAATAGGATGGCTGACTTGGGAAGATTTTAAAGAAGTGAATAATAAGTGTTCTCCGTGGTCATTAGATGAAAAAGAAAATAGAACCTACCTATAATAAAAGTGATGCTTAGAGGAAGAATTAGGGCAGGTCTCAACATTTTACATAACTTTTTTCTTAAATTGGAATTGGAGCCTTTATTATTAGCACTCGAATAATTTAAATTACATTTTATCTTATCAATTATACTATGAGCATTAAGAATTAAATTTAAAGATATATTAAGAAGATGTATCGCTTTACGAGGTAATAACAGGGTAACTTTAATTAATGAAAAGGCTATTCCATTATGCTTATTCTGGTTTAAGAAGTTGTGAAATTGGAAAACTCAAGGGACTGGATTATAGTACTGTTATTGTGAGAAGAAAAAGATTAGAAAAGCTTAATAATGCTAGTTTGCAGGATTTAGTTAGAAGAAACAAATATAATTTGTAAATAGTAAAGATATGACCTCGATAACGTATATAGCATTATATCTACTTTATGAAACAGAATTACGGTTAAACTGAGTTTGACTAAGAATGATTTTAACAATATAATTAAAAAAACATACCCGTATTGTAAAAAATAGTCTTAATGCACAAGGATAATTGTTTGAGAGGTTTATTATGAGATGTCCTATATGTGGAATGATGTATGTCCCAGAGTACCCCGAAGATGTAAGGGCTCATAGAATATACCACGACAAAGTTGTGAATGGTGTCTACGCGCGAAAGATCAAAAGTGACAAAATATTCTGGGAGAAAGATGACTATCGAATAACCGTCGTGAATTATTTTTCATCTACTACACAAAAAAGACGTGCAGAAGAAGCCGGGCTTTTAGCCCATAGAGATACACCATTCGATTTTGCCCCGTATCATTCTAAAGAGGATTTAGATAAACGAAATGTCCATCTTTTCCTTTTGAGTAGAAAAATCCGAATTATTGGATTACTAATACTTGAAAAAAGAACCCATGTCCAAAAGTTTACCTGGCAAGAGTATGATAATGCGGGAGGCAAAAAACTTCCGAAAGGCGAAGCTATTTGGTCGATTGGTTTAATCTGGATACACCGAAAATATAGGAAAATGGGACTAGGACCACAATTTGTTCAAGCAGTAGCTTCCTATTTTAATATTGAGGCACAATCGATTGGTTGGCATACACCTTTCACAGATGATGGAAAAAAATTAGCTAAAAGTTTATGCCCTAAATCTTTCTATGTCGCAATATAATATGAAGTCATAGCACCAACCAATTACTGAAGAGGAGCATGTTAAAAAACGCGCCCATTAGCTCTTTGTTCGAAAGTAAAAAATGTACATAGGAGGTATCTTATGAGAACTAAAAAAGTAAAGTTTAACAAAAATGGGATTGAAAACCTACCTAATAATAAGCCTGTGGTTTATAAAATAATAACTGAAGGCGGTAGAAATAATTATACTGGTATAGCTCAAAGAGGGAGGGTACAGGAGCGACTTGAAGAACATTTAGGCAACATTCCAGGTACAGAAATACAGATTGAACAAATGAATAGTATATCTGAGGCTCGGAAAAAAGAAGCAAAGATTATAAGTAAGACCCAGCCTAAATATAACAACCAGAGTAAATAAATGTGAATTGTAGAACGATCTTAAAAGGAGTTTATTATGTCTACCCAAAAAGACATTTTTATATGCCATGCGAGAGAAGATAAATCTGATGTCATTAAACCTTTAATAATAGCTTTTAAAAAAGCAGGTATTTCGTATTGGTACGATAAGGCTGAAATTAAATGGGGAGATAGCATACCTGAAAAGGTGAATGAAGGTCTTAGAATATCACGCTATGTAATTGTAGTACTTAGCGAGTTTTTTATGTTAAAGAAATGGCCACAACGAGAACTGAACTCAGCACTAAATGTTGAAGCATCGTCTGGTGAAGTACGAGTACTCCCCTTACTTGCTGGAACAGATGAAATAAAAAAAGATATTCTTAGCAAGTACCCAATTCTCAATGATAAATTCTATTTAACTTGGAATTACGATACTAATACAATAATTGATGCACTAAAAGCTCGTTTGAAAAAAATGAGTAAATCGTTTTTGCAAACACAACCAGAGGCAGAAAAACCCGATTTTGAAATACCTATTCCCAAAATACAGAGAAAATTCACACAAAGAGATAAGGATCAATTTTTAAAAAGCTCTTTTACCATATTAAAAGCTTATTTTAAAAAGGCATTATCTAAATTACAAGATCAATATCATGATGTTGAAACTGATTTTACTGAGATTAATAATTTCAAATTCGTTTGTATTATCTACCTACATGGAAATGTAGCCAATAAATGTATGATTTGGGTTGGAGGTCCTCTTTCTACCGACACTATCGCATATCGGGAAGGGGAATTCACTTTCGACAATAATAGTTCATATAATGATTGGCTTGATGTTAGTCATGAAGGGTCCAGCTTGGGACTAAAAGCTTCGGGTTTTAATTTGAGTAGTTCTGGCTATACAAAAGACAAACTTTTATCTCCAGAAAAAGCAGCTGAATATCTTTGGGTTCGTTTTATAAATCAACTAAAATTTTTATAGGAAATATTATGATAAAACGCAAATTTATATGCAGACATTGTGGGAATAGATTTGTTGCTGAAGTACTTGAGCCAGGAGAAGCAGAAGAAAAAAGAATACGACCAGTTCCTGTAAGATGTCCCTGATGTGGTAGCACAGATATTGAACGGCCGCTGATACTATTACAAATTTCTGAACCGGCTAGTGCACCTGATCGTTAATACTACCACTGTTCTACTCTATTCATTTGTCGGCCGGTGATTGGAATTATTATACCGGTAAATAATAGGAGATAAAATGGCAGATTTACTTCCTAAAAAATATGAGTTTAGCCATTATTTTGCATTTTTCTTGCATGATATTCTTGCACGAATTATTGTAGAAGGAGAAAAAGATAAGGTATTTCATGTAAAATATAAATTTAAATCAGAAAGTGAAGCAAAACTATTTGAGAAGCTAAATTTAAGTGGAGATGAATTATGGGAGTGGTTAAAAAAAACAATTATAAATGGGTCATTATTGAATTAGCAAAAAAGCAGTGTTTAATAGCCCTACTTTCAGACTTTTGTCATTATATCTATGAAAGTCTAACCTGCTCACAAAAAGGAAAGTTAACAGTTTCTTATACATTACTTCGGAAACCATTTAAAGAAAATTTATTGTATCTCGAATGGTTTTTGTCCGATCCAGTTGATTTTAGTAATACATTTCATATGTCGAGTCCAAATAATTTAAGTCTTTCCTCGATATCAAAAGAGAAGAAGATTGAAATTATTCATAATGCAATGTCTAAGACGAGTTTTGGAAACTGGATAAAATCTGATTTCATATATGAATTAAGGTATGAAAAAAAGGCTCACTATGGGTTTGAAAGTTTATGGAATCAAGCGGCACATTTAATCACAGATTTTAATGCATATAAAACTGAATCTGAAAATTTTAATTTTGTATTTTCTGGTGAAAAGGAAAAAATTAGCCAATGGAATCATTATTATGGTATAGTTCCTCTTTTATTATTTTATTCGGTTGAAATAATAAATGCATTAATCCATTCTATTACAAATGTTAAATATGAAGACAGCCTTACGAGCATTAGACGTTTAATCGGTTTCTTTTTATGGTCTAAAGAGACTGTAACAGATAATAAAGCAAAAATATTGACAAAAACAGCTCGAGATATTTTGAAGAAATTAGACCTTCATTGTCCTCTTTGCAAAAAGAAAATAAGCTTAGGAGTACGCAATTTAAGATTATTTTTTACCAATCTTGAACTCGTTTGTTCTACTTGCGGAACAGAAATATTATTTAATCAAGAATATTGGCCATTATAACACAAGTTTACAGTGAATTTTGCTGCGGATTGGTTTCGAGCTTTAAAAGTATTTGACCTAAAACCAAATTTCTAAATTACATTAACGTTTTAACGCAAAACCACTAAAACTTGCTGGCCATTAACTATAAAAATGTAAATTGAGGGATTCAATATGACGCTTATTCGAGATATTCAAAATTATGCAATAGATCCGAATGTTAAACTTTCTGATTTACTTCGTAAATGTAAAGTGCTTGCAGCAAGGTTAAAAAATGAAGATTTTAAAAATTGGGTTGATGCAGAATTGAATGGCTATCCATTCCAGGACGATTTGCCTTCTTATAGAATTGTTGATGTAAATGCTCATGGTCATCTTAGTGGTCCTTTTCAAGCTGAAATGAGGAATATTTCAATTCCAGCCTCATGTTTGCCTAAAAAACTAAGGGATTGGGCACAGAGGAGCTTTATAAGCCAACCTATCAGTTCATTAGAAGATATGGTCAAGGGCGATGGGGATGATTTAAAGGGCGAATGGCCTGGTGATTTAGTGGCGTCAATTTCGGATAAAATTTACCGAGGTTATAACCTTTATGCTGCATGGCAGGTTATTCCAAGAGGTGCAATCATTGCAATACTTGACACAGTAAGAAATAGAATTCTTAGCTTTGTCCTTGAGATTGAGGAGGAAGCACCAGATGCAGGAGAGGCGCTGCCTGATTCACAGCCTTTACCTCAAGAACGCGTTAGTCAAGTTTTTAATACTTATATAATGGGTAATGTTGGTAGCATTGCATCTGGTGGAGGTGAGATAAAACAATCGAATATACTAAATATTCAGCAAGGTAATTTTGACAGTCTCAAATCGTTACTGACTCAACATGGAGTAACTAAACAAGCCTTAAATGAACTTCAGGAAGCTCTTGAATACGACAGTAGGAAGAATGAACAGGCCCAGATAGGCGAAAAAACGTCAAGTTGGATCGGTAAAATGCTTAAAAAGGCATCTTCGGGAGCTTGGGAAATAGGAACCTCTGTCGCCAGTACAATTCTTACAAAATCCATTTCCAGATATCTTGGTTTGCCAATTTAGCCATTTTGGTTAAATTAATTTATCCTCAACCTTAGCCAATATCCGCGTGCACATGACGCTCGTAAACTCGAGTCTGTGGTGCGAGTTTTAGAACACACTTCATATAACAAACAACAGCAACCAGATATTTTGAAGAATGTAAGAGAATATATATCAAGATAAATAGAAAGATAAATAGGGACTAAGATAAATAGATAAATAGGGACAGCTATTTTCCTAAGAAGACAAATCTGTAATGTGGGAGGTAATAAAGGGTGGATAAAGGCAAGAAGTGGGATAGGAAAGAAGTTGTAACAGTGGATTCTGGTTCACTCCTCTCAGGTGGAGTGGATGTTCATCTCTACGGGAAGGGAAAAGATTATGGAAAGCATGCACATGGTTGGGGACGAACTGAGGAAGAAGCCAGAGAAAATGCTTACAAACATTGGAGGGAGAACTATGAATGAATTAATCTTTGGAGTTAGCTTTTGATATTAGAGTTGGTCCTTTAGATGTGGTAAATGTACTTAGCTGAATTACATGGTAAAATTACTCCGAGTATTGAGAAATTCGAAGGGAGGATTTTAAGTGAGTGATAAACGAGAAAAATTATCTATCCTTCAAACTCTGACCGTAAGTAATTTAAAAGAAATTTGTGAGAAGAATAATCTTAAAGGATATTCTGGCACAAAAAAGGAACTGGCTAAGTTTATAGTTGATAATCTGGAGATCTCTTTAGAAGAGGTAAAAGATATTTGTAACGTTTATCTGATAGATAAACTATTAAGTAAGATCAGAGATTGCCGAGACCATTTTTTAAATAAGCGGGTAACTATCAGATGTAGAGATAAAAACTCTCTAATTGCAGATGTAGGTGGACATAGAGTAATTATAAATAATTTAGGAAAAGAAGATTTTTCTTATATGTGTGATGATAAGTGTG
>Ga0208905_1000653_pt1 | contig 17649 bp, 17 predicted proteins | sample AntAceMetag02UKS_FD_184776 | JGI IMG/M metagenome (GOLD analysis project Ga0208905, IMG submission 184776) | Saline lake microbial communities from Ace Lake, Antarctica - Antarctic Ace Lake Metagenome 02UKS (SPAdes) (version 2) | ecosystem: Environmental > Aquatic > Non-marine Saline and... | reverse complement strand
AAACATGTTTGGCAGGAGGACATAGTCTGGATTTGAGAATACAATGCGTAAGAGCACTGATCCAGTGGTTGAATCCACTGTGACATCACGGAATTGAAGTCTGCCTTTCAAAGGATAGGATGTTCCGTTTTCCAGAAGCAGACTGACTTCTGTTTGGTCTTTTACATTGCAGTAGAGACTTTCATTTTCCAGGCGTTGTCTCAATCGCAGCATATCGGCGGTGGATTGAGGCACATCAACATACATGTGATCCAGTTGCTGAATGGTTGCCAGGGACACTGGCTGATAGGCCGTAACGATGGCGCCCTCTGTCACGTTGGATTTACCGATGCGGCCGGAGATAGGCGCCTTGATCGGTGTATATGACAGATTGATCCTGGCACTTTCCATGGCTGCCTTGCTTACCGCCAGTTGGGCTTCCATATACCGCAGGGAGGCATCTGCATCATCGTAATCCTGTTGCCCTACGGCGTGGATGGATAATAGCTCCTTGAACCGATGCACACGTGAACGAAGGGCGGGTAGATTGGCTTCAACCATGGCAACTGCAGCTTTGGCCTGGTCATATGTTGCCTGGTACGGTGTGGGATCAATCTGGTACATCAGATCTCCAGCCTTGACATCGGAACCTTCCGTAAACAGGCGTTTCTGTATAAGACCGTTAACCTGAGGCCGGATATTCGCGACGCGGAAGGCAGATGTGCGGCCCGGCAATTCAGTGGTCAGTACGACTTTTTGTGGTTGAACTGTTATCACAGCCACCTCCGGTGCCGGAGGTGGGAGTTGTGATCGCTCGGAGCCATCGCAACTTCCCAGCAAAAAGCCGCCCAACAGGGTTGCCAGAACCATATTCCATTTAAATGATTTGCAAATATTTTCATTGAGTCGCATCAGATTCTCCTAATTATAAGTGATAAGTAAAGAGAGTATCCGGAATGACGTTCGGGATCTCGCGCATGGAGACATTGTTTTACTCTCTACTTCCTCTTCCTTAATCCTTCCATGAATATGTCTGTAATCTGCCGGGCGTCTTTTTCAACATCCCCTGAAATCCCTTCATGGATGCGCTGCATCACCATTCCCGTATGGGCTTCGATAAACATGGCGGCTATCTTCATCGAATCAGAGGGAACGAACAGGCCCTGCCTAACCCCTTCATCCAGGACATCGGCCACTCGTTCCACAAAAGTCCGGTACCTGCTATCGGTAAAATGGGATTTCCCTGAATTGCTCCTCTCGCGATCGAAAAAGATGACACGGATCAGATCCCGGTGCTCGTCGAAAAACTTCACATAACATAGAGAATATTCCGCCAGTTTTTTGTCGGGGGCAAGATCGCTCTCCAGCAGGGCAAAACTTTCCGTGACAAGAGGATAAAAGCTGGCATCAAGGGCCGCGTCCAGGATCTCTTCCTTGTTTTTGAAATAGACGTACAGTGTTCCCTTCGCGACGCCGGCTTCCGTTGCCACCCTGTCCATGGTCAGGCCTTGAATACCGTCGCGCGTCAATAAATCGACAGCGGCATCCAGGATGCTCTGTCTTGTAAAGGCATCCAAAGCCTTTTTTCGCTCCTGCTTTTTATCGCTATTCATGCCAAGAAACCACCCGGTCATTTTTTGAACTAATCGGTCACTTATAAACTTTATGGCTGGTTGTCAAGTGGATAATTATAAAAAAAGAGTGGTATAAATAATCGGTTTGTACCATGCTGAAGAGGCCCTTCGGGCCGTCATCGACAGCTATTGCCGGGTACGCTGCGTGTACAGGACCTCCAAAGATAGAAGAGACAGAAAAGTGGCAGCAATGGAGGCTTAGTGAATTATGGAAATCAATGGGATCGTACATGCGAACCCATTTTTCGTGATGCTTTTCTTACCCTGCCAGGCCATTGCCGAAAAATAATATAGCGGCACACAAGCACCGTTACTCTGTATAGAGAGAATGATTTGTTCTATAGAATAAATGGGGGATAGACCTATGAAAGAAATATGAAACCTTTGAATTTTCCAACAAGTGTTTAAAGTTCTCGTTTTATTTAAAGTATTTGAAAATCAGTTGAAAATCTTTCTGTTGACCTTCGAAATTGCGAACATTCCTTGACGTGACCAATGAACTATCCCCCCTTCACAATGGACACTTCTAACGATAGAAATAAGGCATAGGTAACCTTCCCCCGATTTAGTGGACACAACGAAGAGTTTCAATTAATAAGAAGAAGGTGGAGGTGTGGTATGGCGAAGGGAGAAGAGCACCAGTATTTTGACAAGGAGTTTAAGTACGTGGCCATTCGATTGATAAATGAGGGCAAGCGTTCTGTGAAGGATATCGCCATATAAATGCCGGAGGGGACCCTCAGCCATCTAAGATCTGGCGGAATTGTGGGTGCAGATAAAGATAATTTATTTCATTTAAAATTAGGTTGACTAATATCTGATATAATTGCGATCATAACAAAATTGATCTTTAAAAATTAAGGGGCGGATCATCGATCCGCCCCTTTCTCATCATCCGATGCTGTAAAAGGCATCCTTTCCTCTGTAGACGGCCTGCTCTCCCAGTTCTTCCTCTATTCTCAAGAGCTGGTTGTATTTTGCGAGGCGTTCGCTTCTTGATGCGGAACCGCTTTTTATCTGGCCGCAGTTCATGGCAACCGCCACATCGGCGATGCAGCTGTCCTCCGTCTCTCCCGATCTGTGAGAAATCACCGTCGTATACCCGGACTCTTTGGCCTTCTGAATTGTCTCAAGGGTTTCGGTGAGTGTTCCTATCTGATTGAGTTTTATGAGAATGGAATTTGCCACACCGAGGGATATCCCCTTTTCGAGCCTCGTCTTGTTGGTTACAAAGAGATCGTCACCCACAATCTGGATTTTTGACCCAAGCTCATCGTTGAGCAGTTTCCATCCATCCCAGTCATCTTCGGCCAGTCCGTCCTCGATTGATATAATCGGGTATCGCTCTATCAGATCGGCGTAGAATTTCACCATATCTTCGGCGCTCTTCTCCGGTTTCTTTTCGGCCGATAATATATATTTTCCATCACGGTAAAATGAACTTGCCGCCGGATCGAGGGCGATAAAGATGTCTTTGCCCGGCTCGTAGTTTGCCGTTTGAATGGCCTCCATGATCAAGGAGAGCGCCTCTTCGTTGGAGCCAAGATTGGGGGCAAAGCCTCCTTCATCACCCACTGCCGTGTTATATCCCTTTCCCTTGAGAACGGAACTGAGATGATGAAAAATCTCGCTGCACATACGGAGGCCTTCCCTGAAATTGGGTGCCCCTACGGGCATGATCATAAATTCCTGAAGATCGACATTATTGTCGGCGTGCTGCCCGCCATTGAGGATATTCATCATCGGAACGGGAATATCCCGTGCCGAGACTCCCCCGATGTATCGGTAGAGCGGAAGTCCCGATGCTTCAGCCGCCGCTTTGGCACATGCCAGGGAGACGCCGAGTATCGCATTTGCACCGAGGGCGCCTTTGTTTTCTGTTCCGTCAAGCTCGATCATGGCGTAGTCTATCTCTTCCTGCATGAGGCAGTCCATGCCGATTATCGTGGGCCCTATTTTGTACATTACGTTTTCGACGGCATCGAGGACACCCTTTCCGAGATAACGATCAGCATCGCCATCCCTCAGTTCGAGCATTTCATGTTCGCCCGTGGAAGCGCCCGATGGTACTGAAGCCCTCCCCATGATTTCCGAACTCAGCGTTACCTCGACTTCGACGGTGGGATTCCCTCTCGAGTCGAGTATTTCCCGTGCATAGACATCGATTATTTCAGTCATGATTTCTCTCCTCTATAGATGATTTAAAAGAATATTTATGATCTCTGTCGTGAAGCGATAAGCGAACGCATAGTATAAAAATGTTGCTTACCCCTCAGAGCTTCAATCTGAAGGATAAATCGTATAAATTTAACTGAGGTATTCTATTATACTTATGGAAGAGAATTTTCAAGGCGATAGTTACCCGAGAGGAAAAGAATAGGGGATCTGCCACTGAAATGAATTGAACAGCGAGCGCATTCCCCGCTTTCTGCGGCGGGGTTAGCGAGCGAATAAAAAACACATTTTCCTTAACAATCGGAGATTCCCCTCAACTCGTTGCGGGTAGCTTCAATGGATAAAAGGTTGAGAGAAGCCAAAGTGTGGAAACCGATCTTTGGCTTCTCGCATAGTTCTCCTTTTTTTACATCTCTCCTTTTATATTGCCTGAAATTTGTTTTACAATTTCGTCTACTTTTTTAGATGAACTTGTCTTGAGCTTGGATGCCTTCTTTTGAGACTCCTCTATAACTTTCCGTGCTTCTTCTTCGGCCTCGGAAATGATTTTGTTTTTTTCGCCTTCCACCTCGTCGACAGGTAATTCTGAGGAAAGGATGCTTTTTGTCTTTACCCGTGCATCCTCAAGGATCTTCCTTGCCGTGGCCCTGGCTTCTTCAATAAGTTTTTCAGCAGCGCTTTCTATTTCCCTTATGGTGGTCTGCATATCTCCGGGCATAGTCAAATCTCCCTTCACGTTATTTTTCTTTATCTTCAATCAATTCGAGATATTTTTGTATAACCAGATATATTCCATGGTCGAATATACGTATGGTTTTGTTTATGGTCTCCACTGCTTGATGGTGTTCTATCGACGTGAGGAAGGGTGCCTGGAAGTCGGCATAGAGCCACATGTGCCGCCTCATCATAATAAGGGCATATACGCTTTCATGGAGGGGAATACCCTCTTTATAGCTTTCAGAGGCATACTTCGCGAAGTAATCGCGCAGTTCGGCATAGGGTTTTTCGCTAAAATAAATTTTCTTCAGGTTTTTGTAAAAGTTTATTGCGTGGACAACGCACTTTTCCTTTTCCTGGGTGTGATACGAGGATGTTCGGGGATTCGATCTCACGGCCTTACACCACTGCTCTGAAATTTCTTCCCTATGGCTTTCCAGAATGCTGATTAGCTTGTCGGCAAATACTTTCATGATCCACCTCCCTTTTCATAACTTCTGTTTTTTGCACAATCAATATGTGAGAACTTCGTTAAAGAAAGACATACTGTGTCGTTGTCTTTAACGTCTTCCTTATAATGCCCAACTGCGGTTTAAATATTCTTACTGTGTCGTCCTTGTATGATACTTCCATTCCGAGGATTTCTGTAAATATTTTTGCCTCGATTCCCTCTTTCGACCTTATGGTTATCCCCATCTCGTCCGATTTTATTTCCAGAATAATGGGGAGCATAAGGGAATTCTGTTCCTTTTCATCCAACATCCGAGCAAGATGCTCGATCTCATCCTTCTTGAAATAGTGTGGACTGCCATCATTGCAGTCTATGTGCGGATGTTGTTCCTTTCGAAGCGTCCCGAGCGATTTCTGCCGGCGGGGTAGTTGAGCATTCAGTGTTCTCAGCTCTCCTTTTAGATAGTCTGGTAAAAAACTGTCAGACTCGTTATTAGAAGGCATAGGCCTCCTTCTTTTCAATCAATTGTTTCACATATTTGAGTCTCGCCACTTCTTCACGGTCCCGCTCTTCAAATTTCATGGTAAGATACTTTATTGTTACGTCGATGCTGGGGATTACGATGAACTCCAGCGCATTGTTTACCCGCTTTACCTTGTTGATTTCTGCCCCCAGAAGGTCAAGGGAGTTCTGAAGCTCTGCCATCTGGATCAGTGTTTCCAGGCATTTCTGTGAAAGCTCGGTGCTTCGATCCAGGACGGATGAGGTGTCGATCATAGGGCGTGCCTTCGTCTGGAGAGATTCGGACTTTTCTATCTCGAAAATAGGTATTCTTACCCCCGCCACATTTCTCGTTCCTGCACTCACCTTGATGTCCTTTTCCGATACCATGAGTTCCTGTTCTAAATTCATATAACCGTGGTAGCCGGTGGCCAAAGAAAAGCCTTTGTAGGCCTCTGCAAATTCATCGAGGAGTCTTTCCTTTACGGAGGCGCATTCTCTCACCGTCTGCATAAATTCCATGACCAGTATGGAGAGCCTGTCTTTCACGATTTTCTGTATTCTCGTGGCGAGTTTGAGCCTTCGTTTGAGCCGCGTGAGCTCCATCTTGGTTGGTCTTGTTACTTGGACTTTCACTGCCATAGTCTATTCCCGTTTCATTCCTCTCCGGCTCACGCCTTCGGCGCCTCCGGCATATATTTCTTGATGTATTCTTCCTGGATCAGCTTGAGGTCCTCCCGAGGGAGCATGGAAAAGATATTCCACGCCGTTTCCAGGGTCTCCTCAACAGAGCGCCTGGTAAATTCGTTCTGTGAGATGAATTCCTGCTCGAATCTATCTGCCGCATCCAGATAGATCTTGTCCCTGTCGCTTAAGGCCTCGGAGCCGATAACCGTTGAGATTTCTCTCAGATAGTTGCCCTCGGCATAGGCCGCATAGGACTGCATGAATACATTGTTATGGTCTTCTCTTGTATTTCCTTTTCCAATTCCCTCCTTCATCATCCGTGAAAGAGAGAGGAATACATCGATGGGTGGGTAGATTCTCTTTCTTTCCAGGGCTCGTGAAAGGACGATCTGTCCCTCGGTGATGTACCCTGTAAGGTCGGCAATCGGATGGGTGATGTCATCGTCGGGCATGGTAAGAATGGGGAGAATGGTCACCGATCCCTCCCGGCCCGCGATTCTGCCGGCCCGTTCGTACATGGAGGCAAGATCTGTATACATGTATCCGGGATATCCCCTTCTGCTCGGTATTTCGCCCCTCATGGCGGCAAGCTCGCGGAGGGCATCACAGTAATTGGTGATATCCGTTAAAATGACAAGGACATGAAGGTCCTGCTCCCACGCCAGGTATTCTGCCGCGGTCAGCGCAAGCCTGGGGGTTGATAATCGTTCGATAACGGGTGAAGAAGCTGTATTGATGAAACCGACTGCCCTGCTCAGTGCCCCCGTTTCTTCGAGGTTCGAGATGAAGTAGGCGGCATCGTCGTAGCTGACGCCGATGGCACCGAAGACAATGGCAAACTCCTCAGCTTTCCCTCTGAGTGCAGCCTGTCTCAGTATCTGGGCCGCTATCTTGTTGTGTGGCAGTCCGGAACCGCTGAATATAGGGAGTTTCTGCCCTCTGACAAGGACGTTGAGGCCGTCTATGGCGGAAATACCCGTCTCGATAAATTCAGCAGGAGGCATTCGGGACGCCGGATTTGCCGGTATTCCGTTAATATCGAGATAGCTCTCAGCTATTATTGGCGGTCCGCCATCAATGGGATTGCCACTCCCGTCAAAGATTCTTCCCAGAATATCGGGAGAGACGGGAAGTTTCAAGGTTTCCCCCTTGTATCGAACCTGACTGTTGAGGAGGTCAACCTCGCTGACACCGCCGAATACCTGGACAACGGTCGTTGTTTTTCCCACCTCAATGACCTGGCCCATTCTCATTTCACCCGTACCCAGTTCAACTTCAACAATCTCGTTAAATCTGATACCAGGGATGCTTTCTATCAGAAGGAGCGATCTTCTGGCGGTACTGATTGCCTTTGTCTGTCTTGTAAAGAGTTGAAGAGATTCCATTACATCCCCCCTTCTTGCTCTATCGTCATTTTTTCCATATCGGCCCGCAAATCCTTTACGTATTTTTCAAACTCTTCATGAGGAACATCCTTCATACGGGATATCCTCTGTACATGCTTGAGAGAGGATATTTCACTGACCGGCATTCTCGACTCGGACAGTTCCTTTGCCAGGTCATAGAATTTTATGATTGTGCTCAGCATCATATGTGATCTTTCGGGAGACGAGTAAGTATCAACAGGATGATAGGCGCTCTGCATGAGGAAGTCTTCCCTGATCATCCTTGCCACCAGAAGGAGCAATTTATCATCCTCTGGCAGGGCTTCGGGCCCCACGAGCCTGACGATTTCTTCAAGCTCCGCTTCTTTTTGCAGGATGATCAGTGTCCTGTTTCTGACGTCGGCATAATCGGTGCTGATTTTATTCCACCACTTATCCACCGATTCCGAATAGAGACTGTAACTCTGGAGCCAGTTTATGGTCGGAAAATGTCGCTTGTTTGCGAGAGCGACATCGAGAGAATAGAGAGCGTCAATGATACGGAGCGTTGCCTGCGTCACAGGTTCGCTGAAGTCGGCCCCGGGAGGGCTGACGGAACCGATTACAGTGGCTGAACCCATTCTCTCGGGTTTGCCGACACACCGGACCCTTCCCGATCTTTCGTAGAAAGATGCAAGTCTGGACCCGAGATAGGTGGGGAATCCCTCTTCGCCCGGGGTTTCTTCAAGTCGTGCCCCTATTTCTCTCATCGCCTCTGCCCATCGTGACGTGGAGTCTGCCACGAGGAGGACGTCGTATCCCATGTCTCTGAAGTATTCTGCCATGGTGATGCCGGTGTAAATGCTTATTTCCCGTGCCACGACGGGCATGTTTGAGGTGTTGGCGATAAATATTTCCTTTTCCTGCAGTAATCTGTCGGTGGCGGGATCCCTTAGTTTTTTGAAGCTGTAAAGGACGTCTGCCATCTCGTTTCCACGTTCACCGCATCCCACGTAAATGTTGAGGTGCGTTTGCGACCACCGGGCCATCTGTTGGAGATTTACCGTCTTTCCCGTTCCGAATCCGCCGGGAATCGCGGCCTTTCCTCCCAGTGCCAGGGGGAAGAGATAGTCCATAACCCTTGTTCCCGTTACGAGGAGGTCTTCGGGAGGGAATCTTTCTTTATAGATTCTCGGTTTTCGTGCCGGCCACCGCTGCACCATCGTGAGGGGTTTCTTCTGGCCATCATATTCGAGCATTGCGATTGTGTCTTCAACGGTGAAATCCCCCTCCGATATTTCCAGGACCTTTCCCTGAACGCCTATGGGTACCATAATCCTGTGTTCGATGAGACCTGTCTCGGGCACACTGCCGATTATATCACCCTCATTCACTTCATCCCCCGTCTTGACTGAGGGTGTGAAGTGCCACTTTTTCTCACGGTCGAGTGCGGCGGTACGGGTGCCCCTTACAAGGAAATCTCCAATATCTTCCATCATCGTGACCAGGGACCTCTGTACGCCGTCATAGATGTTTCCCACAATGCCGGGGCCCAGTTCCACCATCAAGATTTCGCCCGTTCCCACGACGGGTTCGCCAACCCTCAGACCGGTGGTGTCTTCATAGACCTGTATGACGGCTTTGTCCTGCTCAAGTCCGATAATCTCTCCCGTGAGTCTGTCATCGCCGACATCGACCACTTCATAAACCTGCGATCCTCTCATTTCCTCAGCGATTACGACGGGCCCCGAAATCCTCCAGATTTTACCCATAGTCATGCCTCACTTTTGTTATATTTCTATGTTAAAGCCTATCAAATGCCGTGTATATGCCTGGTAGTATTCTTTTACATTCTCTTTTTCGGTAGTGTATCCCGCCGGGATTCCAATCACGACGGTCGACACCTTTTTACTCTCCCGTATGGATTTTAGTATGTCCTGGACATGCTCTTTCCAGTCCTCCGGTATCATGATAATCCCGATCGAGGCATCGGTCGAAAAGTCTTGCAATGCGCTCCGCACCTTCTCCTTCATGTCGGGATCATCGTCATCAATGAGCAGGTAACGTTCAACACCGGCAAGTCTCATGAGTGCCGTCTGATCTCTCGTCCCTATTATGGCAATATCCACTTCTTTCATTTTATTCACGCTATGCGATTACCAGGTAGTCTCTCATGTCCGAGAGCTGTATTCCGTCCTCAAGTGATTTGAGGATTATTCTCACGTTGCGTATCTCGGATTCTTTGATAATGAGATACCAAAAGAGATTGCAGGGAGACAACGCCCTAGGGGAGAGGAGGTCTCTCAGGAGCCTGAATCTGTAGTTCCCCATTACCTTGTCAACGACCGCTATGGTTTGCTCCTTTTCGTAGCCTCTGGAGATTTCCCGTGCCATCTGATGATATTCGGTGGCATCAAGTCTCCCGATTATTTCCGTCATGCTGAGCGATAACAGTTCCTTTATGGTATTCGCGAAGAGCATGTGCCCCCCATCGAGGATAAAATCTCCCACGCCGGGATTGCCTTTCCCGAGGGCCGAACGAAAAACAACCTGAAGATTGGCAAGGTCAACCATGATGCCGAGGGACTTTGCAAGGACGCCCCCGTCGCTCATATCTTTAAGTGACGAGCGCAACGTTTCATAGTACAGACTTTCAAGCCTGAACTCGCCTTCGAAGGTGGACCGTGCCTCCTTCTCCCTGATGTCTTTGACAATCACTGAATAGTCGTCAAGTTTGCAGGATTCGAGAACTTCCGATATTTCCTCTATGCTCTTCGCATTTGCCAATGCCTCAAGATATCCCTCGCTGTAGAGGGTTCCCAGGGGAGACATCTCGGCTGTCTTTTCCGCCAGCACTCCTCTGAGGGATGTCTTTATATTCTCGATATCGTATTTTTTTATGTATGAATCCAGCATCCGGACCATATCTGCCGGTATCTCGAATCTCTTCAACCGTTCCAGGCACCCCCTAAAGTATTCCCAGAGGAACTCGTCGGTATCATCAAAGGTCTTGGTTCCTCCCACGGTAAATTCCAGAAGATACGCTCCGATATCGGTTTCTCGTATGGAGTCGAGGATATCCTGAAGGGACATGGACCTCTGAAACATACCGTCGATATGCTCGGCCGATATGCTCCTGGCCTCCTCACCCTTGAGGTAGGCTGATGTGAATGCGTAGCGGGTGTTGATCTGATTCACAGTTATGAACTCCCAAAGAGTTTCTTGCCGATTTCCGGTAAGATTTTCGGTATCAGCATCTCAAGTCTCATATCGAAAGTATTATCAATACTCACCATACCATCCAACGTTTCACCAAGTATGCCGCCGAGACATTCAGTTTCCTTTACTTCCGCCACTCTGTCTTTTAGTGTTTCGCTCTCCCCGATTACCTCCTCGACAATCTTCAGGTCCTTGGAGGCGGTGAGGATTCTCAGTTTATCTTCCGATTCAAAGGCATCGACCGTTTCTGTTATCAGACGGTTGAACATGGATTTATCTTTTATTTCATTCGAAAGCCCATCTTTTACTTTCGAGAGAACTTCGTTGACAACACCATCCTTTACCTGCAGGATCTGTTGCCGGGCCTTCAACGAGGCCTGGGCAAGGGTTTTCGACGACTCACGGTTAGCCTCGGCGATGATCTTTTTCTTTTCCTCCTCATACCGCTTGTCCTTCTGGCTCTCCGCCTGCGAGAGCATCTCCCGGGCCTTTCCCTCCGCGTCGCTTACTACCTTTTTCGCCTCCTCCCGTGCCTTGTCGAGGATAGCTTCCCTGATTTTATCAGTTTCCATAGCAGTCATCCTTTTCTGTTTTCTACATGAGCTTTAATATGCTGAGTGCCATAATGGTAAAGACAAGACCGAGCACTCCGATCAGCTCCACGAAAACGGCGAGCATCATTGACGCTGTCAGGATCCGGCCCTTGGTTTTCGGCAGGAGTGCGATTCCGGAGGCGCAGACAGATCCCTGATACATTGCGGAAAATATCTCTGCAAAGCCCGCCATGATTCCGATAGTAAGCACCCCGATACCGACGCCGATCCCTGCGGCCGCAACCTTCGGGAAGACAACGGTGAGTATGATGATCAGGATAATAAGACCATAAAAGCTCTGTGTCATTGGCATGGATGCCAGCACGATGACATTTCTCAACTGGCTGGAATCCTCAGACAGAGTAGCCAGCCCCGCGGATGCGGCCATGGCAATTCCCACTGCCGACCCGACCAGACCCCCTATTAGTGCAATCGCACCCCCTATCGTGGCCAAAGCTTGTATTACAGTCATATTTTTCACCTCTCTTTAAGATTTTTTACCTACGACTATTTCTCTCCGGAGTCTCAGGTGAAAGGGGGCGTATTCCCTTCCGCCACCTTCATAGAATTTCAACAGGAATTCCACAAAGCACAACCTGAGGGAGTGAATAAAAGCAGCCAGGCTGCTCAAAAGCAGATTAAATACATGGAACACCGAAAGGAGTATGGCGCCTATGATAAAGGCCAAGGCACTTCCCGCTATCCCCGGTACTGCGGCGGAAACGGTGGACGACACCCATTCGGAAAGCAGGTTGAAAGATGATGCGAGATAGAAGGTAGCGAGACCCACTCCCGCAAGCCTTGAGTATGACATGACATCGCCCAGTATGCCGGTAAGATCGAATATCCAGAAAACGGCACCAAGACCGCCCATCTGCATGAATGCACCTACTATGATTAATACCACCCCGAGCATAAGGGGATAGATAAAGATGGCATAGGTGGCGGCATTCATGGAGAAGAGCTCGATGGCAAGCATCGATTTGAAGAGATAGGGAATGCCGAAAATCTGAACGAGGAAAAGGCCGATTTTGCTCAATATCATTCCGAAGCTTTTTTCTTTTACTCCCTTCACGAGTCCCAGAAGATGGGCGATATTCAGGTGAATAAGGCCTATAATAAGGGAGAGAACGATAAACGAAATGGGATCGGAAAGTTGTGTCTGAATTGTTTCTACCAGGGCCAGTTTCTTCATGCTGATGTCAAAAAACATGCTGAGAAAGTCACCGAGATAGGTTCCTGAAATCACTCCGAAGGCGAGGGCGACTCCCCCGCTGGTATACAATACCCGTCTGAACAACCGGGTGCCTTCCGTTGTCGGGTCATCCACCAGTTTGTCAAGCAGAAACCTGGCGAGTACGAGAAGTCCCAGGGCGTAGACCACGTCATTGAGCATGAGGCCGAAGAAGAAAGCGAAGAAATAGGCCACGCTTGGCGTGGGGTCCCAGTCTCCATACTTGGGCAGGCTGAAGAGACTCACAATAACTTCAAAGGGCCGAATGGCTTCGGGGTTTCTGAGTTTTGTGGGCGGTTCGTCCGTCGATGACGGTTTTTTAATCTCCACGAAGGAATAATCGAGGATATCCTTCAGGCCCGAGGTTATCGTTGCCGCGCTGCTTTCAGGCACCCAGCCTTCGACCAGTGTCACATACTGTGCCTCGCAAGCATGTTCGAGAACGGAGAACCGTTCATTTTCTTCCTCAAGCACTTCCCGTATGGAGACGATCTCTTCCAGGTTTTCTCCTATTGTCGCCTGTATCTTACGTTCTGCTTCCACAAGCGCAATTCTCTGTGTGGCCAGTATCTCGGCATTCTTTTCCGTAAATTCCTTCAGGGTCATATCTTTGTCCGGTATCGTAAGGACCGTAATGCCGAGACTCCGTATGACGTTTTCTATTGCCGTTCGATCTTTTGTCCGGGCGATGAAATATGTGACCACCTCACCCTCCCGGGAGGCCGAGATGTTGTTGAGGAGATATTCATGTGTTCTGTCGATAAAAATTTTATAGGATTCTTCGGAGAAGGCGAGCACATTGGTGAAGAGATAATTTCCGGAATATTGAAGATCTCTGAGAGTCGCTTCAGTCACGCCTGCAAGAAGGCCGAGATATTTTCCCATCTCTTCAAGATTCGCCATATCCGTTCTCAGGGCATCCTGTCTTTCGGTGAGTTTGGAAAATATGCCTCGAAGTTTTTTTACGTCTGCCATGATTTCATCGAGGGGACGGGATACCGGTTCCGCCGGTATGGAAACGGTCCTTTCGTCTGCTATATTATCAAGGATATCATTGATATGGCCGAGGGCTGTCCTCGTCAGGCTTCTTTCCCTTTCGATTGCCTCTTTGTCAATGGGGTTTAACTCTTCGGCTTCCTCGACATGGAGGACTCCCGCTTCCTGAAGGCACTTGAGGGCGGCATCGGAGTAATCCTTGACGGTTACAACCCTAACCTTAAGCATGGGTTCAGATGTATTTATTAAAATAGGAATCATTTGTTGTACTCTCCGGCGAAAATGAAAATCAGAAACGCATGGATTTTCCTATGCAATTGTTTTTCAATATACCGTGGTAGTTCCGATATATTTCCGTCTACGAGTTGCAGGCAATTCTGCATGAACATCTAAAGTCCGTAACATTTAACCTATTTTGGAGAGCTGATGATACTCGATAAATTTCAAGGCAATGGACTTTCTGCCAATACCTTGAGTAAAGAAAAATGAGAAAAAGAAACTCTAAAAAAACGCCCCCTTTTTACTCGAATATTTGTAATTTGTATACACACAAAAAAAATTTAATGCAAATATTTTTTAAAATATTTTTTAATCGCCCTGAAATACTGGTATTTATTCACTCTCGGCGCAAACCCGACATGATCGACATAACTGACACATCAAAGTATTTGCCCCGGCAAATCAGATGCTCCTGTGATATGAAAAGCCGTCAATCAAGGCCACTTTCTCCGTTGCATAGGGTCAAAGCTTCATGGTAAGAATGTGCCGTCCACCCGTGGGGCTAAGGGAACGATGGTATGCAATCAATGAAGGGAAATGACAGCGCTTTGATGGAAAAGAAAGAGACAAAGCTCTATCTGCATCTGAAGAAGTGGATGGAAAAAGCGGCCCTCGATTACGGCATGATAGAAGAGGGAGACCGGGTACTCGTAGGTGTTTCGGGAGGGCTTGACAGTCTTGTGCTTCTCGATCTTATAAGGACTCCGATGGTGTTTTTGCCCTCTTTTTCGGTCCTGGCCGTAAACATTGACCTTGGTTTTGAAGAGGATTATGAAACCTATAAGGCCCTGGAAACATACCTCAAGGCGGGCGGATACGAATATGTGATGGAAAAAACGGATATAGGGGTCTTCTCTCACAGCGATAAGAATAGGAAAAATCCCTGTTTTTTATGTTCGCGGTTGAGAAAGAAAAGAATTGTTGAGATTGCCGAAGATCATGGCTGCAACAAAATTGCCTTTGCACACCATAAGGATGATATTATAGAAACATTACTGCTTAACATGTTTTATGCCCGTGAAATCAGTACTATGGTTCCGTGCCAGTCCATATTCAGAGGTAAGTTTCATATTATCCGGCCGCTCGCTTACATCGCGGAGGAACTGGTCAAGAGATATGCCGGGGAGCGGGATTTTCCCACTATGGAAAATAGATGTCCCACCAGCACGACCTCTAAGAGAGTGTATATAAAAAATCTGTTGAATGAGTTGGAAAAAGATAACAAGGATATCCGTGAAAATATATTTAGATCCATGACGCACGTAAAACCCGAGTATCTCCTTACGAAAAAGCCCGGGGACGTGTCAGAGGATAATGACGTTATCGAGGAGATTTCTCCTCATAATATAGAACGAGGCGGGAAGGTTGGCGAAAAAGAAATCCTCTGAAAAGGTTATATGTCAGAATAAGCTGGCACGGCGCAACTATGCAATAGAGGACACCTACGAAGTGGGCGTTGTGCTCGTTGGCACCGAGGTAAAGGCCCTCCGGGAAGGGATGGGAAACCTGAAGGACAGTTATGCCCGCATTAAGGATGGAGAAGTATATCTCCATGATATGCATATCGGTCCCTATTCTCACGGAAACATTGCAAACCATGACCCTTTGAGGCCCAAAAAGCTTCTCCTTCATAAGGGAGAGATCAAGAGACTTTACAGCAAGACACGGGAAAGAGGACTTACCCTGGTTCCCCTGAAGGCATACTTCGTAAAGGGCAGGGTGAAAATAGAAATCGGACTCGGAAAGGGCAAGAAACTCTATGACAAACGGGCCGATTTAAAAAGAAAAGAAGACCGGCGTGAGATGGCTAGGGGCATCAAATCGAGGAATTGGAGCTGATAGAAGAGCCCCCTTGCGGCTTGACTTCACTACGGTAAGTGTATAGTATAGGCATGTGATCTTTTATAATTCTCCTCATTTATTGGGGGCGATACGGTTTCGACGGGGATAGTTGAAGCTGTAGAAGCGTGCCGAGGTTCCTACAGGCCTCGTTAAATAGGTAGGAAAACTTTAATCGCAGACAACTACGATTACGCTGTAGCCGCTTAGACGGCTTCCGTTCTCCTGATCTTGCCTGTCGGGTCAGATGAGGGCGTCAATTAGGCAGGATTGCCGATCTTCCATTCTCGAGGGGAGTAAGGTGAAAACCTATCGAGATAGTGCTTGATTAATCCTTCCTCCGGGAGTTTTCGAGCGCGAATTTAAATCAGAGGATACGCACGTAGAAGCTGCAGTGGAATGTTTCCGGACGCGGGTTCGACTCCCGCCGCCTCCACCAATGTATTATCATATAATAATTACAATATGTTACGATAGGGAGGGGGTCAAGGTAGGGGGTCAAGATTTGGTCCTCTATATTTATGGTTATCTGGGCTCGTGGGCACAAAACGGGCACATTTTGAGACGTAAAGATTGATTTTACCTTCTGAACCTATTCCTTACTGCCAGAATGAAAAGGGCTGTCTGAAGGGGTATTAGTATCTGGGCTACAGCTCGTATTATATCACCCAGCATATTCCGAGGGATGAAAAAGATATCCTTCTGGAATGTTGCGTATTTCATAGTGTTAATAAGTAGGGCACCAATGCTCTTCAAATTGAGAGTTTCAAGAGTTATAGATGTGATTCCGTGGAAATGGCCGGGGTTTGCTCCGTAGCGGGGCACTGCATCAAGACCAGTCCATCCAAGGCCGAAAGACACTATGAAAATTAAAGCTGCCAGCACAATGCCAGCCTTCATGTAGCGTTCGCCGTAACCGCTTGAGAGCCAGTAAAGGAATGAAATGCTGAAAGGGCAGTACCTCCTGAATGCATTTTCCTTCCTGTACATCTCCTTCTCGCCGTAGTGCCAATTGGAAACCGCGGGCCAGTTTTGGAGATTTCTGTATTTATCTTTCATACCCCGATACAGAATTTCCACTTTGCGGATATTATCACCGTATCTTTCCGCATAGAGAAATGTTCGCTTCATCCATTGTTTGAAGTCAAGGTAATCGGTATAAAGTGTTTTTGGTCTTTCCTCTTCTGGAACCGAACCCTTTTTAATCTTTTCGAAAAGGGCGATTTCATCATACAAGAAGTCTCGCCATCCCCCCCACCCCGATTTATGCCACCTGACATTTACGAAATCTATCTTGCTCAGTTTCGTATCGGCAAAAGGCACGTTTGAGAGATCAACTCCATCGAATTTAATAAAACCTTCAATATCAAGATCGCTGAACCCGGCACCTTTACGAAAGGTTTTTGCCCTCTCAAAAGATCGGAAGTCGAGCTTTGCCTTTTCTGAAATATGGCAAAGGCTGAAGTCCGCATACTCATTGAACCAGACCCACCAAAAGTCCACATACTCACGGAACACCGCTTCCGCAAAATCTGCATGGCCTCTGAACTCAGCACTATCGAAGAACACTTCCCCGCTGAACACCGCTTCAGCGAAGCTCGCATTCCCGCTGAATACCGCTTCAGCGAAGCTCGCATTCCCACTGAACACGGCTTCCGCAAAATTCGCATTCCCACTGAACTGTACAGATGAAAAGTCTATATATGGAAGGTGATTGTCTTTATTAAAATGTCGGAAATCTATATCACCCTCGAGAATGGTTCCCGAGAGGTCGCATCTCTCTTTTTTTTCCTTTGCTTTCTTTATTCTTTCAAATATAAGACCGTTGAACTTCTTAAGCGTTACCTGCTTTTTACCCTGAGGGGCGTGGAAGATGCAGTAATCCTTTCCATCTGCATCTGTGTAGCAAACCTTTTCGTCCTTGCACCACCACATCAGCCTCTTTGTTACATCCCAAAAGCAGTCACCATAACAGCACGGC
>Ga0208905_1000652_pt1 | contig 17653 bp, 20 predicted proteins | sample AntAceMetag02UKS_FD_184776 | JGI IMG/M metagenome (GOLD analysis project Ga0208905, IMG submission 184776) | Saline lake microbial communities from Ace Lake, Antarctica - Antarctic Ace Lake Metagenome 02UKS (SPAdes) (version 2) | ecosystem: Environmental > Aquatic > Non-marine Saline and... | reverse complement strand
GTTTGCGCGCTCTTTGAAGTCAGCAGCAATGGTGTCAGAGGGAGGACCGGGGAGAGTTCCCTTGGAACCTTCGATGAGTCCTGCTTCAAAGTCAGCAGAGTAGTCAGCGAGGTTACCGTCGGTGAAGTACAGGCCAGAGTTGCTGAAGCCTGCATCGATCAGAGCGGGAACGATGGTCTTGGTCTCGTCGAAGGCCAAGACGACGATGGCGTCTGGGTCTTCTGCAAGCATCTCGTTGATCTGCGAGGTGAAGTTGGTGTCACCCACGTTGTATGACGGGGTTGCCACAACAGATCCACCTGCTGCTTCGAACGCCAAGGTGGCGTAGTCGCGCAGGCCGGTGCCGTAAGCGTCGTTGATGACGATCATGGCGACAGTTGCGTGGCCGTCAGCGGCGAGCAAGTTTCCGAGAACTTCACCCTGCAAGACGTCGGAAGGAGCGGTACGGAAGTACAGTCCATCGTCGTCATATTCGGTGAAGGTGGGGGAGGTGTTAGCAGGCGAAATCTGAATCACGCCAGCTTCCTTGGTTACCTGGTCGATGAACTGAAGAGACACACCAGACGAAGCTGCACCGACGATAGCCGATACGTTTTCGTTCAGCAGACGAGGAATTTCGGTCTCGTATGCCTTGTTGTCTGTGTCACCGGAGTCTCCGAGGACGAGTTCCAGGTCGATTCCAGCAGCGGCAGCGTTAATGTCTGCCTGTGCCAAAAGCACACCAGCTTCTTCGGGGGGCCCGAGGAATGCGAGGTTACCGGTAACGGGCAGGGCCGTACCGATCTTGAGAGCCAAAGACTCAACAGCAGCAGACGTAGTCTCCTCTGTAGTCGTTGCCTCTTCTTCAGCGGCTGCACAGCCGCTGAGCACTAGCGCTGAGGCAGCCAGAATGGCAAAGCCACTCCCCGCCTTAGTCAATACGCTCATGATGCTCCTTTTAGTTTATTTTTTATCAAGAAAGCAACTGCGCACGAGACGCAGCCACATCGTTCTAATTTAGGCGCAAAAGGGTTGCAAGACAAGCCAGTTTCATTACATCCCGGTAACAGACTCGGCCCTAGGAATCGCGCAGATAGCGCGTTTTAGGGGGTTTCTGTCAGCCGCGACAACCTGCTGCGTCGTGAGGTGAGCGCATCAATGCTCAAGAACACCAAAGCCACCCACACCAAAGCAAAGCCCAGCCACCGTTCTGGTGGCATCGGCTCGCCCATAATGAACACTCCAAACGAAAATTGCATCACCGGCGCGATGTATTGCATCAGCCCCATGATCGATAAGGGGAGACGCCGGGCAGCAGCACCGAAGAACAGCAGCGGGATACTGGTTACCGCGCCGACAGAAAGCAGGAGAGCGGTGTGACCCAGGCCCAGCGTTCCCAGTGTCAGTCCTTCGCCCAGGGCCACCCACACCAACAGCGCTATCGCGATGGGGCTTAGCCACAACGTCTCCAGAGCGAGGCTATCCACCGACTTCACCCGCGGACCCATTCGGTTCTTGACAAAGCCATAGAACCCAAAGGAAAAGGCCAAAGTCAACGAAATGACGGGGACAGATCCATACCCCACGGCCAAGACAACCACGGCAATCATGGCGAGGCTCAGGGATGCCCACTGGAGGGGCCGAAGCTTTTCTTTCAGGACAATAACCCCAAGGGCCACCGTTACGAGGGGGTTAATGAAATAGCCCAGAGCTGCTTCCACAATGAAGGCGTTGAGAGACGAATAGACATACACCGACCAGTTCACCAGAATCAAAACCGCAGCAAGCGCGGAAAGGCCGAGAGTTTTGCGGTTTCGCAGAAGGCCCAGGGTGACCCTCACCCTTTTCAACACCAGCAAGATGGCGAGACAAAAAACGAGCGAGAAGGCAATACGCCACGCCAGAATTTCGACGGGACCACTGGGGTCCAGGGCCACAAAGAACGCAGGTAACAAACCCCAGAGGCCGTAAGCAGCGAGCGCTGCTAAGAAGCCGTTCCTAGCGTTGTTGGGGTTGTCCACCGATACAGGCTATACCGGAAAAACTCCCCTGCATACACAAAACCCCCGCACACTGTGCGGGGGTTTTGTTACTGCCTGAGGTGCTTAGCGCTCGACGATCGCGAGGATGTCGCGAGCCGAGAGGACGAGGTACTCGTCCGCGCCAAACTTCACTTCGGTTCCCCCGTACTTGGAGTACAAAACGATGTCTCCTACGGAAACATCCATGGGGACGCGGTTGGCGTTGTCGTCGAAACGACCCGGTCCAACAGCAATAACTTCGCCTTCCTGAGGCTTTTCCTTAGCAGTATCAGGAATAACTAGACCAGAAGCAGTGGTCTGCTCTGCTTCAAGCTGCTTGATCACGATGCGATCTTCGAGCGGTTTGATGGAGACCGACACGGTTGACCTCTTTCTGAGACTTAGGGTTAGCACACTCACTCTTCGAGTGCTAACCCAACTGTATCGAACGAGTTAGCACTCACGCAATACGAGTGCCAGAAATCTCTCAGCTGGCAGAATAACGTCATGGACCGAAGCGAGCTCGACGCGCTGCTGAGGCCGGAATCTTTGAGGCTTTTGGCCACACTCCACCAAGAGCAACCCTCGAGCGATAGCGCTGCGTTAGTCAGTGGGCTCAGAAAAGCCGGACATGACCCAGAGGTCGTCAGGGCAGTGGTAGGCCAGTGGGGCATGCATCTCAAGGCTGCTGACAAATTTGGCGACTTTGCCAAACGCATGCTTTTTTCCAAGGATGGCCTGGAGCAGTCCACCAGGCTCGCAATATCCAGCCATCATGCCCATCGCTTTGAAAGCGTCGGAATCACAAGTGTTGCCGACTTGGGGTGCGGCATCGGCGGAGACTCGCTTGCCTTCGCCGGCACTGGCCTGCGCGTGCAGGCCGTCGAAGCCGATGCTGTGACAGCAGCACTGGCTGCCTACAACCTGCAACCCTTCGACACCGCCACGGTAACTCACTCCACAGCGGAGGAAACCGACCTCAGCAACTACGAGGGTCTGTGGTTTGATCCCGCCAGAAGATCAGGATCTCAGCGACTGACCGATCCGATGGATTGGTCACCCGCGCTCAATTGGGTTTTTGACCAAGCGCATTTACGACCCTCCGGTATCAAACTTGCACCCGGGATGGACCGCGGGCTCATCCCAGAGGACGCAGAGGCCCAGTGGATCTCCTACCAGGGTTCGGTCGCCGAAATGGTGGTGTGGTCCGGATCGCTTCAACGAGAAGGGGTCACCCGCAGTGCACTGGTTGTGTCTTCCAGGGGGTCCGCGGAGATGACCTCGCGCGCAGACTCGCCCGACGCGCCGGCGGGTGAACTCTTGGACTACCTGGTGGAGCCCGATGGCGCGGTGATTCGAGCCCGCCTGATCGGGGACCTAGCGCGGTCACACTCTGGTGTCATGCTCGATGAAACTATCGCCTACTTCAGCACTTCCCAGCCCGTCATGAGCCCCCTGGCCCAATGTTTTCGGATCGAAGAAGTTGTGCCCTACAACCTCAAACGTGTCAAAGCAATGGTTGCTTCAGCCCATCTAGGTTCTTTGGAAATCAAGAAACGTGGGATTGATATCGATCCCCACGAGTTCCGGAGCCAAATGACTCTCAAGGGACACGGAGAAAAAACCCTCATCCTGACCAGACATCAGGGTGATCGCGTCGCGATTCTTGCCTCGAGGGTCGTCTAGCCCTCGAGGATGTATCCCGCACTCACCAAGAATGCGAGGGAGAGGGGCAGAAGGATAAAAACAAGAACCGCTGTGCTGATTGCCAAAGCGACATAGCCCAGAGCCAGCGCCACGGTGGATCTCATCCGGCCAGCCGGTGAAGCCTTTTTTCCGATGTGACCCAAAATGATGGCGACAATCGCAGGGAACAGGCCCAGGCCAAACACCGGAGCTGTCACCAAAGCCGCCACCGCAGTGCCCAGCGCAGCTTTCGACAGCCTGGTTCCCCCGCTAACGGGCCTGCGGACGGGCATTACGCCCGTAGTCTCCACAGAAATCTCTGTCACCGAAACTTCCGTAATCGGACCAGTCTCTCGGGGGCTCAAAGGGCCTAATCGACTCATCTTCCTACCCTAGTGACCTCATCCATGACCTGGATGATGGCCGGGCTGAGGCTCGAAAAAACGCCGGCTCCCATGGCTGAGGCGGGAAAACCGCTCTGTATTCGCAACGACCCCAGCGCCGCCATCATGGCTCCGTTATCGGTGCAGAGCTCCAGTGGTGGCACCCTCAATTCGACACCGGCGGCACGACACCTCTCGTGGGCAAGCGCCCGCACCCGAGAGTTAGCGGCAACCCCACCGCCCAAGAGAAGACGGGGAACTCCATATTCTTCGCAGGCGGCAAGCGCCTTCTGAATCAACACATCAGCAACCGCTTCTTGAAAAGAAGCAGCGATATCGGGGACGCTTAACGCTTCGCCCGCGTTTTTTCGGGCCTCAACGAAGCGCGCCACCGCGGTTTTGAGGCCCGAAAAGGAGAAGTTGTAGCGATGTTGGTCTTGATCCTTGTGGCTGGTCAGCCCCCTGGGAAAAGCAATCGCGCTGGGATTGCCCTCTTTCGCCACACGATCGATATGAGGCCCGCCGGGGTAGGGAAGACCCAGCACCCGCGCAACCTTGTCAAAGGCTTCACCGGCTGCGTCATCAATGGTTTCACCCAAGGGTTCAACATCTCGGGCTAAGTCCCGCACTAAGAGAAGGGAGGTATGTCCGCCAGAGACCAAAAGGGCGATGGTGGGCATGGCCAATTCTTGATCGCGATTCACGTACTCCACCCCCACATGGCCCACCAGATGGTTCAGGGAATACAGCGGGATCCCCAAACTGACGGCAAGCGCTTTTGCTGCCCCCACACCCACCATGAGTGCTCCCGCGAGCCCCGGTCCGGTGGTCACCGCGATCGCATCAAGGTCGGCGAAGGTCACCGCCGCCTTATTCAGAGCGTCGGTGAGGACGGCAGGCAACGCTTCCACGTGGGCTCTAGCAGCCACCTCGGGCACCACACCGCCATAGCGGGCGTGTTCTTCCATGGACGAGGCCACACTATGGGCGAGGAGTGTCTTTCCCCGAACAATTCCCACACCCGTCTCATCGCAACTTGTTTCGATCCCCAAGACCAATGGTTCGGTCATCGTGCCCACCCCCCTTGCGCCCCTTCATCATGCCGACGCATCACGAGAGCATCCACACCATCGGGCTGGTAATACCCTTCGCGTCGATCAATCACCGCGAAACCTTCCGATTCATAGAGCGCCACAGCGGTGGGGTTGTCGGCGCGAACTTCCAGAAAGATATCCTGCACTTCTCGATTGCGTGCTTCTTCCAGAAGCGCACGCAACAAAGTTCGCCCGAGCCCTTTGCTGCGATGCGTGGGAAGGGTCGCAATTGTTTGAATATCTCCCCCGTCTCCGCCGCTGGGAGCAGCGCGAAGCCCGGCGTATCCGGCAAACTCTTTGGTGCCCTCTGCTCGTGCCACCAGGTAGTAACTCATGGGGTGTGACACCTCTGCGACCATCAACTCGGGTGACCACGCATCGTGTCCAAAAATCTCGGATTCGTGCTGGATCATGTCCGGCAGGTCCTCCAGCTCAGCCCGCCTTAAGACATAGGTCATTGCGGTGGTGTCACATCAGGTTGGCGAAGATAGCGCGGCACAGGATCCGGGAACTCAAGCCCCCGAGCCACATAATCCTGAGCCACCAGGGCTAACTGCGCTGCGGGAATCTGCTCCGCAGTGATGCGAGGCAGTTGCCTGGCATCCCCCAGAGCTTCATCGAGATGCTCTGGCCTCGCCAGAGCAGGACCCACCTCGCGCGGAGAGTGGGCTCCTGCCCGATACACCGAGTAGGCGACTTCACCTCTCCTAGCATCGGAGATCACCACAACGTCGTGGTCACTGAAATACCCCACCGCATCGTGAGAAATGACCGGTTGGAGAGCAAGACCCCGGGAAAGAGCAAAAGCACTGGCTGCGGCCATTCCCACCCGGAGGCCCGTAAAGGCACCGGGCCCTATCCCCATCACGACACTGGTGAGATCGGAAGGCGCAGCCTGAGCCGTCGCGAATACCTGCTCTAACAGGACCCCGATCATTTCTGCGTGCCCGCGGGGGTCGGCGCTCATGGCCTCGGCAAGGACTATTCCCGCACCATCGACCAGCGCCACCTGGGTCCCCGCGGAGGAATCAATCGAGAGAAACATGTGACCCCTCTAGTGCTCCTCGAACACGGGCGAGAAAAGCCTCGCCACTGCCGTGAGGAGTGAGGGTGATGGTTCGGGGTTGATCAGTATCAAAATCATCTCCCTCCCCGGATGGCCTGTGGAATTCGAGCTCAAGCCAGGTGTCGCTCAAGAGGGAGGCGTAGGGGGCAGACCATTCGGCAAGCACGATGCTGGAGGGGACATCAATATCCAGTTCCTCAAACTCTGCGGCGGAACCCAGGCGATAGGCATCGATGTGGACCAGGGGTGGGGTGTGCGGTGTGCGCGAGGGATGTTCGCGTGCCACCACAAAGGTCGGGCTTGACACCGGTGTTTCCACCGCGAGACCTTCGCCAAAACCCCTGGCAAAAGTAGTTTTCCCCGCCCCCAATTCACCGGTCAAGATAAATACATCGCCAGCGTGGGCAACGAAGGCAATCGCCCTCCCCAAAGACTCCATCGCCTCGGTCGTGGGAATGGTGAGGATCACGGCGCAACCACGCGGGGAACGCGGGCGCCCAAGCGTGTGACAATCTCATACGCGATGGTGCCACTGGCTTCTGCCCAGTCATTTGCACTCGGGTCACCCTCTGCAGGGTCCCCCCACAACACCGCCCACTGGCCTTCGGTGACCGGCGAATCCCCCACGTCCACGCTGAGTTGGTCCATAGAAACCCGACCCGACACCACAAACTTTTCGCCATTGATGGCCACTGGTCCAGCCGAGGAGCCATGCCGGGGTATCCCATCGGCATAACCCAAGGGAATCAACGCCAGCGTGGTGTCCCGCTCGGTTCGATAAGTGTGCCCGTATCCCACCCCTCGCCCTGCAGTAACCCGCTTGGTCAAAATGACCTGACCGCTGACTCTCATCGCCGGAATCAAACCGGCCTCGCGATACCTCGCGGTGACCGGAACGCCATAGGCCGCAGCCCCCACCCGCACCATGTCGTGAGCGAGAGCGGGTGAATCACTTGTTCCAATACTCGAGGCGACGTGGCGAATTTCTGGCACGATGCCGTATTCATGGGCCCTCGCCACCCCAGAATCAAATTCCCTGCCCTGCTCAGCGTCTGCCTCCAGGGATGCGCCCGAGAGGTGGGTGAAAATTCCGATGACCTGAACCCGGGCCGCTTTCTGCGCTTGTTGGACAGCGGAAAAGAAAGCGTCCCACTCGCTCGGATCCACACCATTTCGGCCCAAACCCGTATCCAGCTTCAGGTGGATGCGAGCAGGCGCATTTTTCGCGGCGATCGCAGCGACCCTCTCTAGCTGAGCACGCGAGGAAACACCCAGGTCAATACCCTGTTCATACGCTTCGGCGAGGTCATCCTGGGGCCCAAAGAGCCACGCAAGAATAGGGCTGGTAATCCCCGCCGCACGAAGCTCCAGGGCTTCATCCAGGTCGGCCGTCCCCAGCCAGTCAGCGCCGCCCTCGAGGGCTGCCCGTGCTGCGGTTTCAGCCCCGTGACCGTAACCATTGGCTTTCACCACGATGAGCATGTGTGGCGTCTTTGCGATTGCTTTGAGCACTTCCACATTGTGGGAAATGGCTGCCGGGCGAATGCGCGCTTCGCGCATGTGCTGGCTCACGCTGCTGACTCCATGACGACAAACGCTATCGCCATCCCCGCGTCGTGCGAGAGCGAAAGGTGGTGACTCGTCACTTTCCGATACGCAGCTCTGGCTTTTGTCCCACCAGAAAGGTGAAGATTCGGTGGCGCTCCGGGTGCGCCCCGAACATCGATGTCGTGCCAGGAAAATCCTTCGATATGTCCCCCCAGCGCCTTCAGGGTTGCCTCTTTCGCAGCAAATCTAGCCGCCAGAGAAGCACCAGGGAGAGAAAGATCAGCTCGGTCGCCAAAGAGTCGATGGGCGAGGGCAGGCGTCCTGGCTAAAGCTCGCTCAAAGCGCGCGATGTCGACGATGTCGACCCCTACTCCCACCACCATGTCGCGCTCCGGCTACTCCACCGTGACGGATTTTGCCAGGTTACGGGGTTGATCGATATCAAGACCTTTGGCAGCCGCCAGCTCCATTCCAAAAATGTGCAGCGGAACAACCGATAGCAACGGCTCCATGAATGGTGAGGCTGGTGGGATGGCAATAACTTCGTCGGCATAGGGCAACACGGCAGCATCACCCTTCTCCGCGATGGCGATCACCCGCGCCCCCCGGGCGCGGATTTCTTGAATGTTGGACACAACTTTATTGTGCAGGGAGGAGGGATCCCTCGGGCTTGGCACCATCACAAACACGATTTGGCCAGGCTCAATCAGGGCGATGGGGCCGTGCTTGAGCTCGCCGGCGGCGAAGCCTTCGGCATGAATATAGGCAAGCTCTTTGAGCTTGAGAGCCCCCTCAAGGGCAACGGGATAGCCGACGTGGCGGCCCAGATAAAGCACCGACCTGGTGTCCGCCATCCACCCGGCGAGTTCCTTAATCCTCGGGCCGGTATCGACCATTTCCTGGATTTGATCCGGAAGATTGTGCAAATCTTGCGCTGTTTGCGCCGCCAACTCAGCCGATACGACCCCCCGGTGCCTTCCAAGATAAAGCCCTAAAAGATAGACCGCAATGGTTTGGGAAAGGAATGCTTTGGTGGAGGCGACCGCCACCTCGGGTCCCGCATGGGTGTACAGGGTTGCGTCGGATTCCCGAGGGATCGTCGCGCCCTGGGTGTTGCAGATCGCCAGGGTTTGAGCCCCTAATTCGTTGGCGTAACGCACCGCCATCAAGGTGTCCATCGTTTCACCAGACTGGCTGACCGACACCACCAGGGTTCCCGCTCCCACCACCGGGTCGCGGTAACGGAATTCGTGGGAGAGCTCCACAGTGACGGGAATACCCGACCACTTTTCCATCGCATACGCCCCGAGCATCGCCGCATACGCAGCGGTGCCGCAGGCAATGAAAATCACCCGGTCGATGAGTGAGACATCCAAAGAATCAAGCTCAGGAATCGTTACTTCGCCCTCTGGTGACAGGCGGCCACGAAGTGTGTTGGCCACTGCTTCGGGTTCTTCGGAAATCTCCTTGGCCATGAAACTTGACCAACCGCCCTTATCGGCAGCAGAGGCATCCCAGTCGATAGTGAACTCGGGGGGATGAACAACCTCTCCCTCAAACGACATCACATCAATCGACTCTTTCGTAATGGTGACAATCTGATCTTGCCCCAGCGCCAATGCTTTGCGCGTATAGGCAACAAAAGCAGCAACATCAGAGCCCAGGAAGTTCTCGCCCTCACCCACACCGATCACCAGAGGTGAGTTGCGTCTTGCGCCCACCACAACGCCCGGGGCGTCCTCGTGAACGATGAGAAGGGTGAAAGCACCCTCCAACCGACCCACAACGTTCATCATCGCCTGGGTGAGATCCCTCGACTCGCGATAGGCGATCCCCAGCAACACTGCCGCTACTTCAGAATCGGTGTCACTGGAAAAGGTTTCTCCCGAGGCAACCAACTCTTCTTTGAGTTCGTGAAAGTTCTCAATAATTCCGTTGTGAATAAGGGCAAGTTTGCCGTCGTCGGCAAGGTGGGGATGCGCATTGGCGTCGGTCGGGGCACCGTGCGTTGCCCACCGCGTGTGCGCAATTCCCGTGGAACCACTTTCCAGTGGGCTGGTAGCCAGGTCTTCTGCGAGAACACCGAGCTTTCCCGCTCTTTTGTGGGAAACGAGGCTTCCACTATCGGAAACAATGGCCACCCCGGCAGAGTCATATCCGCGGTATTCGAGGCGGGCAAGACCGGACATCAGCACCTCAGAACTCGAGCGCTGACCGACGTATCCCACAATTCCACACATGGCATTGAGTCTAGGCGATGGGCCCTCAGGGACCAGGCGCACTACTCTTATCCCTATGGCATCCGAGGGGCTCACGCAGGAAAACGGCAGCCCCTTCGTCGAATACGACCGGAAAACTTGGGCTGAATTAGCACCTGGTGCGCCCCTGCCGCTGTCAGAAGCCGAGCTTGCACGGGTGCGCTCAGTGGGAGACATGCTGGATGCCAAAGAGGTGTTGGAGGTCTATCAACCCCTCGCCAGGCTTCTTTCCCTCTACGCCGAGGGTGCCAGGCATGTCCACTCCATCACCCGGACGTTTCTGGGCGAGAACATGTCCCACACCCCCTTCATCATTGGGGTCGCCGGCAGTGTTGCGGTGGGTAAATCGACCACGTCGAGGGTGCTGGCCGAACTGCTCTCGAGAAACCCCGACACCCCGAAGGTGGCGCTGATTGCCACCGATGGTTTCCTTTTGCCGCTCAAAGAGCTCACCAAGGATGGGCTGCTGGCGCGCAAAGGATTCCCCGAAAGCTACGATCGGCGAGCCCTCCTGCGGTTCGTCTCTCAGCTCAAAAGTGGCGTCTCGCCCGTCGGCGCGCCGGTCTATTCCCACCTCTTCTATGACCGCGTCGAAGGTGAAACGTTGCAGATTGAGTCCCCCGACATTGTGATTGTCGAAGGCCTCAACGTTCTTGCTCCCCCGGCCACAAATTCGGCACTCGCCATTAGCGACCTGTTCGACTTCGGAATTTATGTCGACGCGAGAACCGGAGATATCGCCCGATGGTATGAGGAGCGCTTCGTCGAGCTTCAGCAGGGCGCCTTCAGTGACCCCCGAAGCTACTTCCACAAGTATGCCGTTTTGGCAGAACCGCAAGCGAGAGAAGAGGCTCGGCGCATTTGGCGAGAAATCAACGAACCAAACCTCACCGAAAACATTTTGCCCACCAGGCCCCGGGCATCCCTCATCTTGCGCAAGGAGTCAGATCACCGGATCAACACGGTGCTGTTGAGAAAAACCTAGGCCAGGGCGAGTTCTTTCGAAATAACCCCTGCCACCGATTCCGCTATCCGCTCGGCGGTGGCAACATCACTGGCTTCCACCATGACCCGAATCAAGGCCTCTGTCCCCGAAGGACGAACCATCACGCGGCCTGAATCGCCCAGTTCTTGCGCAGCAGCAGCAATAGCCGCGTGCACGATCGGGTGGGTAGCGAAAGCAGAGCGATCCACGCCAGAAACATTCACAAGCACCTGGGGGAAGATTTCAATCTGATCTGCCAGCTCCGCCAAGGAGCGACCTGTCCGATGGACTTCCCGGGCCAGATGGAGACCTGTGAGTATCCCATCCCCCGTGGTCGAATGCTCCGTGAGGATGACGTGACCAGATTGTTCTCCACCGAGGCTTCCGCCGCTTCGATCAAGTTCTTCGAGCACATACCGATCTCCAACAGCGGTTTCTTTCACCGTGATGCCTTGCCGAGACATCGCAACGCGAAGTCCCATATTCGACATCACCGTGGCGACCAAAGTATCCCCAGCGAGTGTTCCTGCCTCCTTCATGGAAATAGCAAGAATCGTCATGATCTGATCTCCATCGACCACCCGGCCCGCGTGATCAACAGCGAGAGCGCGGTCGGCGTCCCCGTCATGGGCGATTCCGAAATCGGCCCCTACCTCAAGAACTTTCTCCTGCAACTTCTCTAAGTGGGTCGAGCCACAACCCTCATTAATGTTCAGGCCGTCCGGATCGTTTCCCATCACCGTGACGGTGGCGCCCGCTGTTTCAAAGACTCGCGGGGCAATTCCCGAGGCGGCACCGTTGGCGCAGTCCAGCACGATGTGGAGCCCTCCGAGGTCTTGGTCAAGTGTCTGGAGCAGATGCAGGACATAGCGGTCTTCAGCATCAGCAAAGCGTTGGATTCGTCCCACATCACCGCCGGTGGGGGCGAGGGCAGGCTCGTGCATCATTTCTTCGATTCGGTCTTCAACCGCATCGGGAAGCTTGGTGCCCCCGTAGGAGAAGAACTTGATTCCGTTATCGGGGGCGGGGTTGTGGGAAGCCGAAACCATCACCCCAAAGTCAAAGCCACCTTCTCGCACCAAAAAGGCTGCCGCCGGCGTGGGAATGACGCCCGCGTCGTAAACATCGATTCCGGAGCTTGCGAGTCCCGCAGCAACCGCTGCGCCGAGAAACTCGCCAGAAATTCTGGGGTCTCTCGCCATGACCGCCCTAGGTCGGCGGCCTTCAGCCTTGAGCTCGTCAGCGTGACGACCCTTAGTGAGCACCAAAGCCGCACTTTGACACAGGCGCACGACCATATCTGCCGTGAGCTCGCGGTTTGCGAGCCCCCGGACCCCGTCGGTGCCAAAAATGCGACCCATGTGGTGGGGGGCCGATTAACGCTTCGAGTACTGAGGAGCCTTACGAGCCTTCTTGAGACCGGCCTTCTTACGCTCTTTCACGCGGGCATCCCGTGACAGGAAGCCAGACTTCTTGAGTGTGGCGCGGTTGTTTTCTTCATCAATCTGGTTCAAGGAACGAGCAATGCCCAAACGTAACGCGCCAGCCTGACCGGAGGGTCCGCCACCAGTAATGTGGGCAATGACGTCATAGCTGCCACCGAGCTCCAAGATCGTAAACGGGTCATTGATGAGCTGCTGGTGAAGCTTGTTCGGGAAGTACTCTTCAAGGGTGCGACCGTTCACGGTGTAGGAGCCAGAACCTGGAACCAGGCGCACGCGGGCGATCGCTTGCTTGCGACGGCCCACAGCGTGCCCACCAACAGTGAGTGGCTTGCGAGGCTTCTTTTCGGCAACCTCAGCCGTGACCGGCGTTTCGGTGCTGAATGAGGTGGGAGCTTCTGCTTCCACAGCGGAGTCTTGTGTTTCTTCTGAGTTAGCCACGATGTGTGTCCTTAGCTTCTGCGCTACTGCGCGATCTGGTCAAGAGAGTAGGGCTTAGGCATCTGAGCCTGGTGAGGGTGGGTGTCGCCGGTGTAAACCTTGAGCTTGGCCATCTGGTCGCGACCCAACGTGTTCTTGGGCAACATGCCGCGAATAGCTTTTTCCACGGCCCGAATGGGGTTCGTCTCCATGAGCTTGTCGTAGGTCACTCCGGTGAGGCCGCCGGGATAACCCGAGTGGCGATACGCCACCTTTTGGGTCAGCTTGGATCCGGTCAAAACCACCTTGTCGGCGTTCACAATGATGACGTGGTCACCCATGTCCATGTGGGGCGCGAAAGTGGGCTTGTGCTTTCCACGCAGCAAGGCTGCGGTGTGGGAAGCGAGGCGGCCCAGAACAACGTTCGTGGCATCAATGATGAGCCACTCGCGCTGAACATCAGCGGGCTTGGGTGAAAAGGTGCGCGTCATGCGACATTCCTTTGCGGTTCGAGGTGTTCGTGAATCCCGCTCCGTGGGTGTTCTGTATCAGAACCTCCCGGTGGAGGGCTCAACCTGGTACACAATCGGCGATTGGCACCAACTTCCTACCTTAGAGCAGATTCTGGGGCCGGTCAATCCGCGGGAATACCTCTTCGCTGGCGAGTCCCTTCGGCCCTACCCCACAGTTCATCATCAGGCGGATATGTCACGGATACCAGAGTCAAACCCTTGGCTGGCATGGTCACCCACTCGCTGGTTCTTTTGCCTTTTGTGCGAGCAGCGAGGACACCGGGGATGGTCATTGTTCCCCGCCCCACCGCGACACAAGAACCCACCAAGGACCGAATCATGGAATGGCAAAAAGCATCGGCAGAAAGCTGTGCCACCAACACCCCCTCACTATCTCGCTCCCAGTCGAAGCGCTGGAGAGTGCGAATAGTCGTGGCACCAGCCCGGGGCCGACAAAAAGCCTGAAAATCATGAAGCCCCAGCAATGCCTGAGCGGCGTCGCTCATTGCCGCAACATCCAAGTCATAGGCCGTCACAGCGGTGACGTCTCGCTTGAGGGGGTTTTTCTGCGCCCTGCGGTCGGCAAGCCGATACTCGTAATGCCTCGCCAGGGCAGAAAAGCGTGCGTTGAAGCCTTCGGGGGCTTTATCGATCGAATGGACAACGATGGCGTCGGTGCGCAATGCCCCGTTGACCCGCTTGGCTAACAAGGCCAACGCTGAGGGGGTCAGCACGACAGAATCGGCCAGCTCCGCATGGGCGACCTGGCCGATGGCGTGAACTCCCGAATCAGTGCGTCCGGCAACAATCGTGGAAATCTCTTTCCGAGAAACCCGCAACACCGTTGCCAGTGCGTGCTCCAGCTCACCTTGAATAGTGGTGAGGCGGGTCTGTTTTGCCCAACCCGAATACTCCGTGCCCAGGTAGGCACAGTGAATTCGCAATCGGGTAGTCACGAATGCCAGTGTAAACAGTTCACGCGAGGGCTACCGAAAGCTATGTGGCTCTCGAGAAAAACTGAAGCACCCAGCCCGGAGACTGGGTGCTTCAGTGACGCTCTATTTTGCTTCTTCGGCAGGCTCTTCCAAGGCCTCTTCAGCAGGTGCAGCAGCTTCTTCCACAGCAACCTCTTCCGCTACGGCCTCTTCAGGCGCCGCTTCCTCGGATGCATCTGCGACTACCTCGACAGATTCCGTTACCTCTGCTGCTTCGGGAGCGGTGGTGTCTTCCACAACCTCGGTCACTTCTTCAACGACCTCGGGAGCAGGAGCAGCCTTCGCTACCTCAGGCTTTGCCTTCTTGGTCTTGGGCTTGGGGTTCACGGGCTCCAAAACCAGCTCGATGACGGCCATGGAGGCGTTGTCGCCCTTGCGGTAACCGGTCTTGATGATGCGGGTGTAACCACCTTCACGCTTGTCGACCTGAGGAGCAATCTCCATGAACAACTTGTGCACCGCAGACTTGTCGCGAATGATCGTCATCACCCGACGACGAGCGTGAAGGTCACCGCGCTTTGCAAAGGTCACCAACCTCTCGGCGAGGGGGCGCAAACGCTTTGCTCGGGTCTCCGTGGTCTGAATGCGACCGTGGGTGAACAAAGCAGTGGCAAGGTTCGCCAACATCAAACGCTCGTGGGCAGGTCCACCTCCGAGGCGGGGTCCTTTAGTGGGCTTAGGCATTGTTGTGTTCTCTTCCGTCTTTCACAGGGCTATTCAGCGGGGAGTCCCCACTGGGATTTAGTACTCTTCGCCTTCTTCAAGCCCGCTGTAAAAAGCGGAACCATCAAAGCCGGGGATCGGGTCTTTGAGCGAGAGGCCCATTTCGATGAGCTTGTCGCGAACTTCGTCCACAGACTTCTGACCGAAGTTACGGATGTTCATCAGCTGGTGCTCGGAGAGAGCAACCAATTCGCTCACGTTGTTGATACCTTCACGCTTCAGGCAGTTGTAGCTGCGAACCGTAAGGTCAAGGCTCTCGATGGGCATAGCCATTTCGCTGGAGAGAACTACCTCTACCGGTGCTGGGCCAATTTCGATACCTTCAGCTTCTGCGTTCAAGTCGCGGGCGAGGCCAAAGAGCTCGACAAGGGTGCGACCGGAGGAAGCTACCGCATCGCGAGGGCTCATCGAAGGCTTAGTTTCCACATCCACCACAAGACGGTCGAAGTCAGTGCGCTCACCGGCACGAGTTGCCTCGACGCGGTAGGTCACCTTCAACACGGGTGAATAGATCGAGTCGATCGGAATCTGGCCGGCTTCGGCATACTCGTTGCGGTTCTGAACAGAGGAGACATACCCACGACCGCGCTCAATGGTGAGCTCAAGTTCGAAGCTTGCCTTGTCATTCAAGGTTGCGATGTGAAGTTCGGGGTTATGAACCTCAACACCGGCGGGTGCCTGAATGTCAGCGGCCGTCACAGCGCCAGACCCGGTCTTACGCAGGTAGGCGGTGATGGGCTCATCGTGCTCGCTGGAGACAACGAGGTTCTTGATGTTCAAGATAATCTCGGTGACGTCCTCTTTCACGCCCTCCACAGTGGAGAACTCGTGCAGCACGCCATCAATACGAATGCTGGTCACGGCAGCGCCGGGGATCGAGGAAAGCAGGGTGCGACGCATGGAGTTACCCAACGTGTAACCAAAGCCTGGCTCAAGGGGCTCAATCACGAAGGCTGAGCGGAAATCGGAGAGGGTTTCTTCTGTCAGAGTGGGGCGCTGTGCAATGAGCACTGGTGTTTCCTTTCGGCTAAGTGTCCGCTATATGACACTTGGTTGAGGGCCGGCCTGGGCCGTACTAACTATGGGGTTATGGAGGGGTGGGGCTGAGTCCTGGAAAACCAGAACCAGCTCCTAACTACACGCGACGACGCTTGGGCGGACGGCAACCGTTGTGGGCCTGAGGCGTCACATCGGTAATCGAGCCCACCTCCAGGCCTGCGGCCTGGAGTGAACGAATCGCTGTCTCGCGACCGGAGCCCGGTCCCTTGACGAAAACTTCAACCTTCTTCATGCCGTGCTCTTGTGCCTGGCGGGCAGCAGATTCCGCAGCCAGCTGTGCAGCATAAGGGGTTGACTTACGTGAGCCTTTGAATCCCACTCCACCAGAAGACGCCCACGAGATAACGGCGCCCGAAGGATCCGTGATCGAGACGATGGTGTTGTTGAAGGTGGACTTGATGTGAGCCTGGCCCACAGCAATGCTCTTCTTGGTCTTCCGCCTGGGCTTCCGGACGGACGCTTTAGGTGCTGCCATGATTTTTCTCCGTGATTCTTAGTCTGAGGGGTGGACGAGCGAGGCCTACGCGGCCTTCTTCTTGCCGGCCACAGTGCGCTTGGGGCCTTTGCGGGTGCGAGCGTTGGTCTTCGTGCGCTGACCTCTCACGGGGAGTCCACGGCGGTGGCGGATTCCTTGGTAGCTACCAATTTCCACCTTGCGGCGAATATCAGCGGTCACTTCACGGCGCAGGTCACCCTCAACCTTGAACATTCCTTCGATGTGTTCGCGCAGCTTCAACAGCTGGTCATCGGTCAAATCTTTGACGCGAATGCTGGGGTCGATCCCGGTGGCCTCTAGCGATTGCTTCGAGCGGGTGCGACCGACTCCATAGATGTAGGTAAGGGCGATTTCGACCCGCTTGTCGCGGGGAATATCGACTCCGGCAAGACGTGCCATGTCATTTCTCCTGGTGCTGTGAGAGGTGTGGAGCAGAATCTGTGCTCGGGCCTCTCCCCGAGGAGTCCTCCGTCCAAGACGGAATCTCGATCCTGCTGGTGGTGTGTTGAGTTATTAGCCTTGACGCTGCTTGTGACGGGGATTTTCGCAAATCACCATTACTTTTCCATGGCGACGAATGACTTTGCACTTGTCGCACATGGTCTTAACACTGGCGCTGACCTTCATGTTTTTTCCTTTATATCGCTGGCCTCGTGCCCGAGTGGATCCCCGGGCCGTTCCTTACCCAGTGCCTATTTGTAACGGTAGACGATGCGACCACGGCTGAGATCATAAGGACTGAGCTCCACGATTACCTTGTCTTCAGGCAAAATCCGGATGTAATGCTGACGCATTTTCCCCGAAATGTGGGCAAGAACCTTGTGACCGTTGGTCAACTCCACACGGAACATTGCATTGGGAAGGGCTTCGACTACCGAGCCTTCGATTTCAATGACGCCGTCTTTGTTGGCCATAGCCTCATGTCTTGTTGTAGCGAATGTGCACTGGTCATGCGTTGTGGGCAGAAAAGCTTGTACAGCCTTTTT
>Ga0208905_1000651_pt1 | contig 17666 bp, 15 predicted proteins | sample AntAceMetag02UKS_FD_184776 | JGI IMG/M metagenome (GOLD analysis project Ga0208905, IMG submission 184776) | Saline lake microbial communities from Ace Lake, Antarctica - Antarctic Ace Lake Metagenome 02UKS (SPAdes) (version 2) | ecosystem: Environmental > Aquatic > Non-marine Saline and... | reverse complement strand
GAGGATCAGAACGGGCCAACACGCTCTCCGAAGAGGACAACGAGCGAAAGATGGAAAAGCTGAAAAAGAGCCTCGCGCGAGCGACGCCCCTGCCGAGAGCGGGGCTTTCGGAGGATATCGCCTACGCGGCGTTGTACCTGGCGAGCAACGAGGGGAGTTTCGTCAACTGCCAGGATATCGTCGTGGACGGCGGGAGAACCGTGGTGTTCAACGAACCGTCATTATGAGGAGGCGACTTCCGGGGTCCTGGTAAAATCACCATTGACAAAAACCGGGAGTTGCTGATATGTAGACAAGATTCAAAAAATACACTACAAGCACTTAAGGAGAAGGAACATGATTAAATCAAGACTGTGTGATCTGCTTGGGATCAAGTATCCCATTATGCAAGCGGGGATGGGTCCCTTCAGTAACAACAATCTCTGTGTTGCCGCAGCCAATGCGGGAGCACTGGGACTGCTTTCCACCAGCGGTCTCTTCAACAAGGATGACCAGCCCTGGATCTATAATGCCTTTTGCGACACCGGCGAGGCGAACCGTGACGACGATATGGCCACCGTGTTGGCATCGGTTCTGAAGCGAACCCACCGTCTGGTCAAAGACAAAGGCGGCGTCTTCGGTCCAAACGTTATGGTATCGGCGGAGCTCAAAGAGTATTCGAAAATTATGATCGAAACAGCCATCAAGGTACGGGAAGAAAATCCCGAGATGAAAAATACCCTCAAGGTAATGTATACCTCCGCCGGTGACCCGATGGGCTGGGGAGATATGATCAAGGGGGCCGGGTTTACCTGGGTTCACATCGTTCCCTCCGTCAGAGCCGCTCTGCGCGCCAAGAAAGCGGGCGTTGACGTGATAGTCGCCTCGGGTCATGAAGGAGGCTTCCATACGCACTGGGAACCGCTTCACTCCATGGTGCTGTTCCCCGCCGTAGTCGAGGCTGTCTCGGATGAAAAGACCCTCGTGGTTGGTGGAGGAGGAGTCGGTGACGGTAAGAGCCTGGCAGCCTCTCTGGCTCTGGGCTGTGACGGAGTACTGATGGGAACCCGCTTCCTCGCGACACAGGAGAGTGATTTCCCCGCGCTCTGGAAACAATCCGTCGTGGACGCCCAGGACCGTGGCACCTTGGTCGCACGTGGTTATGTGGGCCCGGCCCGGTGGTTGAGAAACGCCCGAAGTGAAGAGCACGCGATCAATACCCTGAAAAAGTCACCCGGCGTGTTCCTCGGGACGCCTGACAGCTATATGGACATGGAAGATACGTCGCTGATTGACTACGAGAACGAGTCAATTAAGGCTGTATACGAAGGGGACAAGGAAAAGGCCTTGATGGCCGGTGGCGAGGTTGCCCAGCGCATTAACGACATGCCCGCGGTTGAAGACCTGCTCCAGGGCATCGTGAAAGAAGCGGAAGAAACACTGGCAAACCTGCCAAAGAAATTTCTGGGATAGGAATTGACATTCTTAATAAAAGAGCCGGAGGCGGTTATTTCGCTTCCGGCTCTTTTATTGTACTGGTGCTCTCCTGCTTGTCTAAAGAGCCATCTTATTTCCTCACCCTTTGCGGTCCTGTAATAATTTTCTCATTGGTACGACCCTGTGGGTATTAGGGTTACGTCCCTGTATTCACCATCGTCGTTGCACTCTGCGGTAATAGTAGCGGTTCCAGCTTTTGCAATCAGATATCCCATACTATTGAACCGACACATTTTGTGTCACCGACAGGCGTCTTTTTTTATATGTCTCGGGGAAAAATCGGGCATCGTGCCACTCAACATTACCCATTCCATCATCCATGCCACGCTCCTAATTGTTCTCCCTAATATCGGACAATCTATTTTTTATCTTGACACCGCGAACACGTTTCACTGAAAATAGAAAAGGGTTAGGTAAAACCCCTATAAATCTCCAAAGCTCACGGGCGGAAAGGGGTTTTATTATGAGTAAGCTTGCCGCTTACCTAATGATGTGGATGCGTTCATTTGGAACCAAGCTCTGGAAGCGGTAGAATTGGGGGATGCGGTGATCTGGTCAATCACAACCCTTTAATCACTCACCCTGGACGGAGAAACCGGTGGCACCTTTCGAGGTGTCACATGGGAACCGGAATGACCACCTGGCACTTTTGTGTAGCGCTTTTATAAATAACTACCTTAGAATGGGACAATCCCAAAATTTATTCACTCTCCATTTTCTCTGTTCATGAGTGCTATTCCTATTGTAATGGACACAACAATCAAGGGGGAGCTATGGAATCAAAGGAAAGGGAACTGCAGAAACGGCTCAATGCGTGCCTCCAAGAGAAAAACGAACTGGAACAGGCACAGAAGAGGGCCATCGTAGAGATGGAAGAGAAGATACGGCTCATGGAGTCACGGAACCTGAGTCTGAAGAGATATTCCAGCGGGCTGCAGGAGGAACGGGATGAACTGGAAGATGAGCGGGATGAACTCAGACAAAGAGTCGAAAACCTCGAAGGGCAACAGGAGAAAAAATAACAAAAAGAGGAGATCAGATCATTCGATAGACCAGCATCCCCACCGCACCATCGGCGCGTCGTCGCTCCCCTCAGAACGCCAGGACTACTCGGACAATCTCCCGCCTCAGATCGTTCAGGCCCGGATACCCTCCAGATTCGGTCAGCCCCTCGTGCTGGCGGTTTGTGAGGAAGATGACAATGCTCTCACGATCCGGCACGACGAGTACGTTGCATCCCGTAAAGCCAGTGTGACCGAATGTCCCCGCCGGAGCGCCTTGTGCCATGATCACTTCAGGACGAAACGACCAGCCGAGGCCGTTTCCGAACTCATTCGGTATGAGGAATGTCTTCACCGTCTCGGGGCTGATGATGGTCCTTCCCCGGTATGTACCCCTATCGATCAGCACCTCTGCCAGAATTCTAAGATCTGCGGCGGTTGAGAAGAGGCCGGCATGCCCGGCGATCCCCCGGTGCACGTAAAAGGAGTTTCCGTCGTTGACCTCCCCTTTGAGGATGTGGCGCCTCCATCCCTGAAACACGTCCGCCTTCTCATCACAGGTGAACCCGAAGGTGTCGTCGGTCACCATGCGCTGCTCAAAGGGATTGCCCTGAGAGGTAGCGGCGATCCCCGTAAAACCCCTCTCCAAGGGGCGAAACGAGGTCCTTTTCAGCCCGAGAGGCGCGTACAGATTTTCGGACAGATACCGATCGAGGGGCATGCCGGAGACGGATTCTATGACGTATCCAAGGATCATGAATCCCAGGTCGCTGTAGTGATATTCGGCACCGACGGGGCATTGGAGCGGAAGGGATGCGATATACGAGGCGGCCCCCTTCCTGTCCGCGGTGTGGTAGTAAACCGGTTTCCAGGGATACAGCCCCGCCCGGTGGCGGAGCAGGTGCCGGATGGTGATATCCCGTTTCCCTCCCCTGTCGAACAGGGGAATGTATCTGGACAGTGGGGCATCGAGCTCGATCTGTCCCCTGTCGACGAGGAGCATGATGCCGTATGTCGTCGCAAAGGGCTTCGTCATCGAGGCCACGTCGAAGAGGGTGTCCACCGTCATGGGCTCCAGCCTTTTCAGCGGTATATGATCGAAGGAGTATTTCCGGCCATATCCATAGGCCTTTTCGTGAATGACCTCGCCGCGACGTGCAACCAGGAGAACGGCACCCGCATACGCCTTCTCGCTCAGTCCCTTTTCAACGAGGGAATCGAGACGGGTATTCAGGGCCCTCTGGCGGGCGGTCTCCGGATTCGGGGCGCATGCCGCGAGGGACATCACTACGAAGCATCCCATGAAGAGCACCCCTACTGCTGTTCGTCGCACGATAAAACCCCTTCCTATACCGGGTCCCCCCAATTCGCCGAATGTCTCTGGAAGTATTGGCGGAAGAATATTTAGTGAATCCGTCACATATCGAGGACCGAGCGCACCAGGTTCTCCGTCGTGTACTGCCCGTTCGTAAGCTGTGCAAAGTCGTGCTCACCACCGAAGATATCACATATGATCTCTTCTACGGTATGCCCCTGACTCTTCAATCCCTTTGCCCGCACTGAAAGGTCTTCCAGATAATCAATACAACCCTTGAGGGCACCCCTTCCGTCCTCGACGATCTTTCCCACGGATGCAAAGAGTATGAGCCTCTCCGTTTCAAGATCGAGCAACCATTTCATCGACCGTACAGTCTCGCCCATGTTCTCCTCCGGCCTGATGAATTTCAGTGTCTCCCGTGAGAATATGTCGCCGGAGAAGCACCAGCCCTTATCCTTTTCAAAAAGGCACACATGCCCCGCACTATGGCCGGGTGTCTCCAGCACCTCGTATCTGAAGCGCTCCGTCTCGATTACCTCCGGTATCGGCTTCGCCACGGTAGGCACGGGATAGCCCCAGACCATCTCCTGGTAGGGATGCAGAAATGCCTCACTTCCTATCAGGGGGATAGATTCGGGATGGGCGTACAGATCCGTCTTGAACATCTCTTTCATGAGGTGGTTTCCACCAATATGGTCCTCATGAAAATGGGTATTTATGATTGTATCTATTTTTTTATTTCTGAGGTGCGCGGCCAGTTCCTCCGCTGTATAACTGCATCCCGTATCTATCAAGAGGCCATCCACAAGGTAGGCAGAGACCCAGTATACCGGCACGCCGTCTACTACCTTGCTCATTCTGATTTGAACAACATCCTCAAACTGGCTGGTTTCGATCATTCTCCCCTCCCCTGACCTAGTTCTGCGCAAGCATCTTCGGGATGAGGTGGCATCCTATCCACTCTAAAGGTTATATAGCATACTATGCTCATACCGAGCTGATAATTAGTCTCTTCGAAGGTTTGAAAGGGATCGGACGAGCACCCCGCGCGAGCTCCCTGTACGGCATGGTCACTTCCGCTCTTTCAGGCTTGCCCGTCCGATGGCATCCATTCCGAACCTGCCGGTGATCGCATCGACCGCTTCATCCAGCTTTCGCCGGTGAGAATTTTGCGTGTCCTTTTGATCAAAAAGATCCATCTGCGCCGTGTCTTCTCCGGAGACGAGATTGGAGGCACTGACGCCGATCAGCCGCGTCTTCTTTAACATCTGGTACTGTTCAAGAAGACGAGAGGCCTCTCTGATAATGACATCGGAAGATTGAGTCGGCTTTCTGATGGTAACACTCCGGGTCGCCTGTTTGAAATCCGAGTCCTTTATCTTGATGCTTATTGTCCGCGCCTCTACCCCCAGTCCCCTCAATTCCCGCGCGATTCTCTCCGCCTGCCCCAAGATGTATTTTCTGAGAAGACATTTATCATCAGTGTCCTCAAAAAGCGTCTCCTCCGCGCTGACCGATTTTGTCTCCGATACAGGAGTCACGGCCGACCGGTCGATACCACAGGCAAACTGGGCGAGACGGTGACCGAATTTGCCAAACTTCTTTACGAGAATCTCCTCGGGAAATTGATTCACATCACCGAGGGTCCTGACCCCCATCAATCCGAGTCTCTCATGCGTATTTTTTCCGACACCGGGGACCTTGTGAATCGGAAGAGACGAGATAAACCGGTCGACGGTCTCCGGTCCAATGATGGTCAAGCCATCCGGCTTATCCATATCGGACGCGATCTTCGCCAGAAACTTGTTCGGCGCGACCCCCACTGAACAGTTCAGGTTCAACCGTTCTTTGATCTCTTGTTTGACACGAAATGCCATGTCCTCTACCCCGCCAAAGAGCCTTCGGCAGCCAGTGACATCAACGTAGGCCTCGTCAATCGAGATTGGTTCAACAAGGGGGGAGAATTCGCGGAGAATGGACATGATCTGTGCCGACACCTCTCGGTAACGACCCATACGGGGCGGCAGGAAGATTGCGGCGGGGCACCTCTTCCTCGCCTGAAATATCGGCATGGCGGAATGGACACCGAACTTTCGCGCCTCGTAGTTCGCGGCGGATACGACACCCCGTTCGGACCGCCCTCCTACGACGACACACCGGCCCTTCAGGGCCGGATTGTCCAGTTCTTCGACCGACGCGTAGAATGCATCCATATCTATGTGGAAAATCATACGATTACCAAGGGTCCTTCACACGGGACGCGAGCTTCGATTCAAGGTATAGCTCACTCTGGAGCAGACTCGAGTCCTACAATATCAATGGATTAGATCAGTTTTTGCTTATACCCCCGCAACAATCGTAAGTCAACAGGGGCATCCCAAAGGAAATTGGAACTACAGACAATTTCCGCTTTTTCAAAGGACACTTCCGCTCCTCAGGGATCTGCCATATCCGGTGTGTATGAGAGCACCTGATCCCAAACGAAAGTTGATGCACCTGTAAAAAGTCAGATTTCCCCTCCCCTGGCGGGAGGGGATTAAGGGGAGGGGGTATAACTCTTTGTAATATTAATGCTTCACCCTCACCCTAGCCCTCTCCCATCAAGGGAGAGGGAAGATTCTCGACTTTTTACCGCGTCATCAAAGTTTGATCGTCAATAATGTAGTTAATTTGACGTATAGTGCCCCCCGCTTTCGACTTGGCATCCCGGTAGGGGTATCGTACAAGAGCGATGTCCTGTTGGCCATGCGCTTAATGGAGCAGGCCGCCGAAGGAATTCCACGGGTATTGTCTGATCCTGAACCGGAAACGTGTCTCATCGGATTCGGAGACAGCAGTGTGGACTTGGAGTTGCGGATATGGATCGCGGATCCTGAACAAGGTCTGGTGAACGTCAAGAGTAACGTCCTTGTCGCCATATGAAATCTCTTCCATAAGCACGACATCACGATTCCCTTCCCGCAACAAGATGTGTATGTCAAAAGTCTCCCTGAGGAGTTTTCCCTGCCGTCCCAGGATGAAAGCTCTTAGCACAGACAGATGGCGTGATCCTCCGAAAAAACAGATCCCCAAAGGAATGGCGGAACACGGCTTACGGAAGCAAGATCCGTCCCCTCGTCACTTTATCGAAGCGGGCGTCTTGAAAGAAAGGATCAAGCTCCGGTTGTTGTATCAGAGCCCTAGATAGGTTTTCCGAATGACCTCGTTTGCGAGCAGTTCGTCACCGGTTCCCTCGGCGATGATCTTGCCCGAGGAGAGGACGTAGTTGCGTGAGGCCATCTTAAAAACCGTGCTCACCTCCTGTTCAACGAGGAGAACCGTAATCCCCAGCTTGCGGATCTCGGCGATCTTCCCGAATACCTCCTTTCGCAGAAGGGGGGCGAGGCCGGTAGAGGGCTCATCAATGCACAGCAGTTTGGGTTCGGACATCAGTGCCCTGCCGATGGCAAGCATCTGCTGTTCCCCCCCCGAGAGGGTCCCTGAGATCTGTGTTAATCTCTCCTTGAGCACGGGAAATAATTGATATACCTTATCGAGATCATCGTGAATCTTGTCCTTTTTTTTCGTCAGGTAGGCACCGGCCAGCAGATTGTCGTGAACCGTCATCTCCCGGAAGGGCCTCCTTCTCTCGGGACAGTGGATCAGACCCCTCTTCACGATTTCATGCGCGGGGACTTCGTCTATTCGTTCCCCGTCAAAGGTCACCGTACCCTCGAGGGTTATATCTCCGGCGGTTGACCGGCGCGTGATTTCCCGTTCCCAGGCCACCAGTCCGGTTATGGCCTTGAGAAGCGTTGACTTGCCGGCCCCGTTCGGCCCTACCAGGCTTACCAGTTCTCCCGTATCGACTCCCATGCTCAGGTCATTAATGAGCACGGCCTTATCGTAGCACACCTTTAAATTAGCGACTTCCAGCAGCACTGTTAAATGTTTCCTTCCCCGAGATAGGCCTCGACGACATAGGCATTCTTCACCACCTCGTCGGGCGTCCCGTCAGCAATGATAGTTCCGAAATCGAGTACCACAATCCGGTCCACGATCTTCATCAACTGTTGCAGTTTGTGTTCCACTATGATCATGGCCGGCCCCTCACTGTGCAGGCGGCCGAACCTGCCGCCCTTGTGGAGACGCTGCATCGATTTTGCCATCAGATCGGTCTCGGCCGGGCTCAGTCCCCCGAAGGGTTCGTCCAGGAGGAGGAGTTCCGGCTCCGTGGCGATGGCCCGGGCAACTTCCAGCCGCTTCAGGTCCCCCTGGGAAAGGGTGGAGGCCTTTTCGAGGGCCATATCGGAGATACCCGCGAATTCGAGGGCATCCATGGCCTTGGCCTCGATTCTCTTTACCCATTCTCCCCGTTTCATCGCCCGGGGGCAGAGGCAGGAGACCATGACATTGGCAATAATGGGGAGACGACGAAAGGGCCTCATGTTCTGAAAGGTGCAGGCAATACCGGCGTTTACGATACTCCAGGGTTTGTTCCCCACAATCCGTTTGCCCTTGAAGCGGATGTCCCCCGAATCGGGTTTCATGATACCGGTTATCAGCCGCAGCAGGGTTGTCTTCCCGGCGCCATTGGGACCGATCAGGCCTACCACCTCGTTCCGGTCCATGGAAAAATGGGCCTTATTGACGGCCTGCAGTCCTCCGAAGCCCTTGCTCAGATCCTTTATTTCCAGGAACGGTTGGTCTCCCATATTAGATTTCCTCCGACTCTTCTCTCAGCTCTCTCCGGGAGACCTTTCCCACGTCCGTCTTGGGGAGCTCACCGCGGAATTCAATGATCGCGGGAACCTTGTAATGCGCCAGCTTTTCACGGCAGAAGTCCATGATCTCCTCTTCGGAGACCTTACCCCTGGCCTCGCCCTGCAGGACCACGTAAGCCTTGACGAATTGCCCCACCCGGGGATCGGGGACACCAACCACGCCGGCTGCCTTGATCTGCGGGTGACTGAAGAGGACCTCTTCCACGTGCCGCGCGAAGACCGAGTATCCCTTGAATTTGATCAGATCGCGTTTACGATCAAAGAAGTGAAAATATCCCTCTTCATCCATTCTGACCAGGTCTCCCGTTCTGAGCCACTTTTTGCCGTCGATCTCTATGATTGACTCCTCGGTCTCCTTGGGTCTCTTCCAGTACCCCTTCATGATGTTGGGACCGTTGAGGATCATCTCCCCCTCTTCGTTCACCGGCATAAACTCCGTGCCGGCAATATCAACGATCGCAGCAGTTACGCTGGGGATCGGCACGCCGAAGGAACCTGTCTTCGGCCTGTCGTAGGGGGTGCTGTGACTGACTGCGGTGGTCTCCGTCATGCCGAATCCTTCCAGGATCTTGGAGCCGGTCCGCCTCTCCCAGTCGTTGACGGTTGCCTCGTGCAGCGTATCGGCACCACAGGCAATCATTTTGAGAGCCGTCCAGTCCACGCGGTCCGTCTTCTCGTACTCCTTGAGATACTCAAACATAAAGGGCACGCCGTAAAAACCGGACGCCTTATACCGTGCCATGGCCGAGAGGATATCATCTATGTCCGGCGTGGTGAAGAGGACAAGGGTGGAACCCTGAACCAGCCCAGTGAGCATAACCACAACCTGCCCGTAGATGTGAAAGAAGGGCAGGAATGCGATAATTACTTCCTCTCCTTCCTCAAATATAGGCCAGAAGGACGTGGTCTGCGCCTGGAGCGCCACCATGTTGTAATGGGTAAGGATTGCGGCCTTGGGGAGTCCTGTCGTACCCCCCGTATAGGGAAGGGCGGCGATATCTTCTCTGGGATCGATTACAACGGATGGAGGATTCGGGGGATACTTCTTGATCAGGTCCTGGAATTGAATCAGGCCGGCCTCCTCCATAAACTTGGGGGTCGGGACGTGCATCTCCCCGTAAACCTTCCCCACGGCGCTCTTCCCCACCATTTTTTTGAGCGCGGGGAGATATTCCGCGACATTGGTCACGATTACATTCTTGAGGGTAAGACCGGTCTTCTCCACGTTATCATATAGGAGATCCTGACAGATAATCGTCTCCGCGTCGCTATCCTCAAGCTGATGTTTGAGTTCCTTGCTCGTATAGACAGGGCTGACCGGCGTAACCTTGGCCCCGATCTTCAGCACGGCGAAATAGGAGATAACATACTGGGGACAATTCAACAGGAAGAGGGCCACCGTGTCTCCCCGTCCCACCCCCAGATCGTAGAGGGCCGTGGCGAAACGGTCGACCAGCTCCTTCAGCTTCGTATAGCTGATCTTCTTACCGTAGAAAATTAACGCGGTCTTGCGACCATACTTTTCCACCACCTGATCCAACAGATCGGGAACGGAGCACTCGGGGATATCCGCTTCTTCGGGGACACCTTCCGGGTAGTATTTCAACCATGGTTTTGACATATACGCTTCTTTTAAATCCATCTGGCAACCTCTATTTCCTGTATTATTTTTTAGTCCAAATCAGCCGTACAGATCCGGCATTTCTTTCGTGTGGCTATATTTTTGACCTTACATCGGGGGCATTCGGTTTCAGCCTTGTCGCGCAACCAGGGGATGAGACCGTCCGGCATGTAGAGAAGGGTAAACAGAACAACAGCCGCAAAGAGCAGCATCCGGTATTCGGGCCACAACTGGAAAAATTCCATCAGTGGATACAGGATAAAGACCGCGGCGACAGGCCCGTATATGGTAACTATCCCGCCGAATATGGCCCAGATAATCACGGTAAAGGACATCGACATGTCCAGGGTCGATGGGCCGGCGATCCTCATAAAATGCGCATAGAGCCCCCCGGATATCCCGGCAAAGAAACCGCTCAGGCAAAAGGCCAGCAGTTTGTAGCGGGTCGTATTGATCCCACTGGCCCTCACCGCCACCTCATCCTCCCTGATGGCATGGAAGATAGTGCCCGTGTTCGATTCGGTTATCTTCCACATGATCGTGCACAGGCCCAGCATGAGTCCCGCGGTAATATAGTAATCACTGAGACGGGACCCGGAGAGGCGATCCAGACCGGAGAGTCCCAGTTCTCCGCCGGTTAAATCCGGGAACGAGTAAACGAGCCCGATCAGTATGATGGGAAAGGACAGCGTGGTGAGGGCCAGGTATGTCCCCTTAAGCCTTAGACAGGGAATGCCGATGATCAGCCCGGCCAGAACCGCGGCCAATGCCCCGAGAGGGATAGAAGCCCAGGGCGGCAGGTGGGCATGCAGATTCACCAGGGCGGTGGTGTAAGCCCCGACGCCAAAGAAGAGGGCATGCCCGAAATTCATCTGACCGGTAAAACCGGACAGGAGATCCCAACTGGCGGCAAAGATGGCGAAGATACTGGTCAGCACCATGATACGCAGGAGATACTGGTTCTCAGTAAAAACCGGCAGGAAGATCAGGGCCAGGACAAAGAGGACAACCACCACCCGGCTCGGAAGGACGAGCACCTCCCCCTTAAAGATCGTGTACAGCTTCTTCAGATAAAAACCGAATATACCCATGATTATCTCTCTTCCTCAAATCGAACACCAAAGAGGCCTTCCGGCCTGATTATCAAAACCAGGATCATAATGGACAGTGCCACAGAATCCTTGAGATACGCGCCCATGGGTATCAAAAATACCACTAGCGTTACTGCAAATCCCAGTATATATGCCCCCACAAAACTCCCCTTGATACTGCCGAGCCCGCCAAGGACCACGACCGCCATCATCATAACTAGGGGGTTCATCCACATAAAGGGACTCAGGGTGGTGAGGGGAACGATCACAACCCCCGTCAGACCGGCCAGCCCAACGGAAATCCCCATGGTCATCATGGCCACCCGGCTTTCATCCATCCCCATCAGGTTGGCCACCTCCCTGTCTTCGGCCGTGCTCCGGATAGCCAGGCCCAGCCTGGTTTTCATCAACAGAGCCCACAACGCGGCCAGGATTAACAGGGCCATTCCAAAGGTCAGTATCTGCTGATAGAAGACCTTGACCCCGAAGATACTCAGATATCCACTAATCAGGGACGGAACGGTCAGATAATCCCCTTTGAAGATAAGGAGGAGGATCTCCTGCATAGCCATGGCCAGGGCAATGGTGGCGATCAGCACCGCCCCTTCGTGTTCGCGGATGGGATCGATAAAAAACTTGTACGAAACCAGACCGGCTAACGTGACCACGATAACCGCCACCAGAGAGGCCCAGAGAGGATGAAGCCCAAGTTTCTGGATGCAGAAATAGATAATATATGAGGCCACCATGTAAAAGGCGGTATGAGCGATGTTGACGATACGGGCGACCCCGAAAATGAGGGAGAACCCGATGGCCAAAAGGGCATACGTGCTCCCGGTGATTAATCCGTTCATAAGTATATCAAGTATCATAGAGCCTCGGCAGAGTGGTGGTTCCCGCCCCTTTTCGCTCAGCGAAAGAGGGGCGGGAGTTGTTAAAAGGATAGGTTTGTTATTTTTTGTAGTAGTCTATGACCCACGGTGGTATCTTGTAGGGGACAATTCCCTTGTAGTTGACCTCGGGTGAATCTTTGTATTTCCAGTGGGGTGTTGGCCAGGTCCCCATCAGTTTGCCATCCTGCCACTGGGCACCCAGGCTGGTCGTATATCCCGGCCCCCACGTCAGGTCATGGAGGTGCTTTCCGTCTTTGGTCTTCGTGTATTTGACGACACCCGAAGGGGTCTTGTACACACTGTCCTCCAGGACGGATAACACCTTGTCCGAATCGATGGTCCCGGCCTTCTCAATGCTTGGGGCAAGTCCATAGACGATAGCGGCGTACGTGTCCGCGGTATAGGTCGGCGTCTCACCATATTTTGCCACATAGGTGTCAATAAAGGGCTTTGTGAGTTCATTGAACTCGACACTGCGGCAATAGGTATTCAAAGTTTCAACATAGTTACCATACCCCTGGGTGGCCTCGTAGAACCCATCCTTCTGGGCCTCCACATTGATCCCGACCTGCACGGCCGGCACCTTGAGCTCCCCTGCCTGCCTGGCAAAGGGGATCCCCACCGACGAGGAGAAGATGGTAAAGATCATCTGCGCTCCCGAGCGCTGGGTGGCCGAGAGTTCCGCGGTCACGTCCGTTGCCGTTGCAGAAGGCCTCCAGACACCTACCACCTCCATCCCCATCTTCGGGATGAATCCTTCGGCCGCCTTGATCATCGGATCAGCCCACATCGCCTTTTCAGCGACAATGGCCACCTTTATCTTGGGCAGGCCCAGCTCTTTTTTCAGGATCGCGCCCACCGTTGCCATCTGGATGAAGCAGGTCTTGACCAGATTCCCGGAATGAAACGGGGTACCGCGGAAGAAGTACTTGTACCGGTCATAATCCTTGGCCACCCGAGTGCAGAGTTCGGGGTGGGCCGCCCCACAGCCGATAAAGACCTTCTTGTAGTCCATGGCGATATCCTGCATGGCCAGGACGGCCTCGCTGCGGAACCCGCCGACAACAAAATCTACCTTGTCCTGGGTCATCAGGCGCTCCATGGCATTGGTGGCATCCGTGACGTTCATGAACTCGTTGGAATCCGCCTTCACAAGTTTGATCTTCATTTTTTTGTCGCCGACCTGGATGCCCCCCTTGGCGTTGATCTCCTCCTGGGCCATCAGGGCTCCATTCCAATGCCCCTTCCCCTGAAGAAAATTCATGGGGCCGATAACGCCGATCTTGATGACGTCTGCCCCCCACGCAGGAATGCTTATTGTTGCGGCACAAAAGATAATAAACAGGACACTCAAGCCAAATGTGATCTTTTTCATAATCTTCCCCCCTTTTTTGAACGTGTATGGTGAACTGTTATGGCTCGGATTCCCCCTCCCCGAAAAGGTGGACACACCGTTAAGCCGCCATGGCAAACCCTCTACATAAAGCATCTCGCCAGGCACAATGCCGCCTGACCCGTTTGTCGTAACACTGTTCTTTACCAATCGTGCTCTGCTTCGGACACAGGAGAGATCTTCGGTAGGAGTAATCGGAGAAGGTGAAGGAAAAGGAATGCCTCGCCTCTCTGGATAGAGGACTGCGGTCGTTTTGCAAGATTCGCATGTGATAATCCGCCCTCTCATGAGTGAATTAATAGAAACGGGAAAACACTATCGGCCTATTTCTTACTATGAAAACTTGGACGCTTATTTAAAAGCGCCTTAGCCGGGATGGTACTCTATTTCGGATTGCTCGTAAAATGTCAAGAAAAAAATTTGATTTTTTAATCGGAGATTTGAATCTTTGAAATTTTTTGGGGGTTCGGATCAAAAATGGCAAAAAGGTTCTCCAGATTTTCGGGGAATTACTGCCCAACCCGAGGGGCATAGGACCTGATTTTCAGTATCAATCCAATCGCCAGAAAAAGAAGGAGGGAGAAGACGATCCACACAAGCTGGTAATTTCCGAACGTGTCAAAGGCCCACCCGGTCAACGTGGGGCCTATGATGCCCCCTGCCGCGGCAAAACCCATCATGACCCCCATCATGGTTCCGAAGGAGCCGGCGTCGTAGTATTCCCGCAGGATCGTTCCGCGCAGGACCGAGATACCGCCGAAACCCGCTGGGAATGTCAGGAGAAAAAGGGCAAGTCCCGGCTTCGTATGAACTAAGATCAGGGCAAACACCCCTATGGCCATGAGGCAAAAGGCCAGCGACGTGACATACCGTTTGTCAAATACATCCCCCAGCCATCCGAAGGCAAACCGTCCGATAATGCTTGTCAGTGGTATCGCGGCAGCTATGACACCGGCGGTCGAACGAGGTATCCCCACATTGCTCAGATATGGCATAATGTGAATCACCACCGAGGCAAGGACCATAAACCGTACGGCCTCTGCAAGATTGAGGCAGAGGAGAGACCTGTCTTTCAGCACTTCCCAGATCGTTACCGAGGAAGCCATGGTCTGAGAGTCATCCCGAATGCCTGGTCCATCAGGCGATGCGCCGTCGGGAAGATAGCCGTACTGCTGGGGGGAATCCCGCACGATAAGCGCCAGGGGTATGCCGATGACCCACATGCCCAGCCCCAGGACAATCAGAGCCTCTCTCCACCCACAAGCATCGACGAGCCAGACGATCAGGGGAAGCATCAATCCGCTGGCACCGAATCCGGCAGACATGATACCCAGGGCCTTGCCTATATCCTTTCGAAACCAGCGCGCGACCGCGGTCATGGTAACCACACTGGTACACCCTCCGGCCCCGAAGGCGATGAACACCATTGCACCGTAAAACATAGGCAGCGATCGCGTGTAACTCAGGAGAATCAAACCGATGCCCACGGTAATAGTACCGGCGAGGAGGAGCCTCCGTGAACCCAGGCGATCAACAAGGGAGCCAATCAGCGGGGCAAGGATCCCCATCTCCAGGCCTCGAAGGCTTGATGCAAATGAAATCTTGGTGTAGCTCCAGCCGAATTCCCTGACCAGCGGTTCAAAGAATACCGTGAATCCGTAAAAGATGACGCTGCTTACATAGAATGCTATAAGAAAGCAGGCGCCGACGATCCACCACCCGTAAAAGATTCTTACCCGCATAGGTCTCCTGTAAAACATTTCCTTGTTCCCGGAGGTTCCGTTAATCTTCTTCGGATTATACCCGAACAGCCTGAATAAAATAGGGCGTTGTCAATTGTTTCTGGTAAATCAGCAGGAGCGGCGATTCTGAAATCATGCTGCCGGCGCTATGAAATGTCACCCATTATCTTGTGTCACTCTTTGTGACCATTTATAATAACTGTAGCATCGACTGCAGTGGTTACTCCCCCGGAGACTGCGAAGGGATTGATATCAATCTGCTCGATCTGATCGTAGGATGTGCCGAGGGCGCCCAAGCTGACAAGGATATCGGCCATGACATCCTCATTCAGGGGAGCCATTCCCCGAAAGCCCTCGAGGAGTTTCCTGCCCCTGATGCGCCGGATAAGGGCGGTTGCATCGTCCCTGCTGAGGGGTGCGAGGGCAAAAACAACATCCTTTTCAAGTTCAGAAAAGATACCGCCCAGACCAAACATGACGCAGGGGCCGAACTGGTCGTCACGGAGAAAACCGGCAATCAATTCATAGTCGGCCTCAAGGTGTCTCTGGACCACGATGCGTCCACCGCCTTTCATGCGGCTTCTCAGGTCCCCAAAGGCCTTCTCAAGCTCGGGTGGCGTGGCAATTCTCAGGCGAACGAGGCCCGATTCGGTCTTGTGAACCTGACCGGGGAGCAGACCCTTCAGGACAACCGGGAATCCCATAGCAACCGCAGCATTTTCGGCATCGATAGATGACGAAACAACCCGCTCTTCAACGACGGGGATACCGCACTGCCCTAAAAGCCGCTTACTCGCATATTCGTCCCAGACCCGCTCATCAGTATCATTTGGCAGGAAATCGGAGAGTTCACAGGAGAGAGGGTTTTTATCGTCTATCTCTTCCCTGATTTCCTTCGTCCGGCTCCGGTATCGCGATGCGGCGGCAAGGCATTCGACGGCCCGGGACAGTTCTCCATGAACGGGGATGCCGAATTTCTGTGCCTCCTCCCGAAATGCCCTGGTTCCTTCGCGACGTCCGATAACCCACATGATCAGCACTTTCCCCTCTTTGTCGGCGATCGCCTTCATCTCCCGCATCCCATCAAAGTTCCCATACAACCCGGCAAAGTAGTGCATGAAAATCACGTCCACCTGGGGATCTTTGACGACCGCTGCAAAGGCACCGGCAAAGGCGGGAAGCGGCCCCTTCAGTCCGAAGGCCGGGAAGAGATCGACGGGATTTGCAGGAGAGAGCCAATCGGGAAAGATTTTGGCAAGCTCTTCCTTTGTCTCAGGCGAAAACTGGGCAATGGACAGGTCCCGTTCTTCCAACAGATCACAAGCGAGGATACCGGAACCTCCGCTGAAGGTCAGGATTGCCGTTCGGCAATGAGGGGGCGTATGGGGAATCATGGCCAGGGCTCGGGTCAGTTCCATCATCTGCTGAAAATCGTGGGCAATCGTCACACCGGCCAGATCGAGAAGGCTGTCCTGAAGCCGGGCATCCCCCGCCAGGCTTGATGTGTGACTGAGCGCCGCCTGAGCTCCGGCAGAGCTCTTTCCCCCTTTCAGGACAACAATCGGTTTGGGTGCCCGGGACGCGATCTCCACAAACCGCCGCCCCCGGGGAATGGACTCCAGGTACAGGGCAATCGCATCGGTCTCGTCATCATCAAGGAGATACTCCAGGATATCGCACTCATCCACATCCGATTTGTTGCCGATGGAACAGGCCTTCCCCACGCCAATGGAGCGCTCGCTCATCAGATCGGCCAGGAATCCGGCCGAGAGCATGCCGCTCTGAACGATGAGTGAAATCCTCCCGGGGATGAGACCGTCCTCGTAGACCTTGGGGTGCATAAAGGAGAAGAAATGCCTTCGGGGAATATCGACCAGCCCCATGCAGTTGGGGCCCCAGAGCCGGATACCGACCTTTTTCGCAACCGCCGTACATCGATTCTGGAGCGCCCTACCCTCATCTCCGACCTCGGAAAAACCGGCGCTCTGGATCATGACCCGATAGATCCCTTTTCGCCCACAGGCCTCCAGCGCATCGGGCACAGCGGGGGCCGGAACAATGACAATCGCCAGATCCACGGACCCGGGAATTTCTCCTACCGAGGGGAAACAGCTAATCCCTTCAATTTCTTCATAGTTCGCGTTGACCGGGTAGATAGCCCCATCATACCCGTAGAGAAGATTCGTTATTAACTGGTGGCCCAGGCTACCCTTGCGATCACTGGCCCCGATAACGGCAATCGAATCGGGGCGGAAAAAGGTCTTCATTTCTGTCCTCACAGATCTGCAACACTGCAGATTCATCAGCTATTGTCGATTTGAAACGGCGTGTGTTTGTTGTGTCCTCTCCGTCAGAAAGGCAACCCCCC
>Ga0208905_1000650_pt1 | contig 17669 bp, 13 predicted proteins | sample AntAceMetag02UKS_FD_184776 | JGI IMG/M metagenome (GOLD analysis project Ga0208905, IMG submission 184776) | Saline lake microbial communities from Ace Lake, Antarctica - Antarctic Ace Lake Metagenome 02UKS (SPAdes) (version 2) | ecosystem: Environmental > Aquatic > Non-marine Saline and... | reverse complement strand
TCCTACCCAGAAGATAAAAAAGCTATCCGACGGCTCTATTATCTTCTCTGCCGAAGTAAGCGGTATAACCGAAGTAAAAAAATGGATTCTGGGAATGGGCAGTTATGCCGAAGTCCTTGCCCCCCAAAGCCTCCGCCGGGAAATAGAGGATGAGATCGCCGGAATGAAGGAAAGATATAAATAAATAAATTAAAACAATTTCTCAAAAAAGAAGGACTTTTAACAAATAAAACAGTATATAAATAATAGTTTGTTTTTGCACAAAATCACAATTTTTCTTTAATAAACTAAAAAAACAAACTTTTTCTTATTTTTTTTAATTTATTTTCATAATTGTTGCCATACAGTAGTCGCAGCACCGTGGTATAATTATAAAAACGCTCCTTTATATTTATCTTCCTTGAGAGGATAGGGCGATGTAAGGTCGAGATATTTTCTGTCCTTGCAATCCTTCTTTCCTCCCCCTTGAGGGGGGAGGATTAAGGTGGGGGTGAAATATTTGTAACCTAAACCTTGTAACTTATTTTAAATAAAGAAAGTGTCCCCAATAAATGCAATATTTAAAAAGAAACATTAAATATAGTATCCTTGCTTTCTTCATCATTATTCTTTCCATAACTATATCCATTTCCACATTAGCCAAAACCGAAACCTACTTTTCCCTATACGATAATCCCCAAAAAGAAATCATCAACAATATCAACCAGGCCGAATCCTTTATCAATATCGCCATGTATATCTTTACCGATAAAGAAATCGCCCTTCCTCTTGTAAAAGCCCGCGAGCGAGGTGTCAAGGTACGAGTCTATCTTGATCGAGACCAGGTTGACTATAAATACAGCCAATCCCGTTTCCTGGTGCAAAAGGGAATAAAAACAAGAATCAGCACCAACAATTATATAATGCATAACAAATTTGCCATTATCGATAACCGCATACTGCTTACCGGTTCCTATAACTGGACTTTTTCCGCCAATCATAGAAATGACGAAAATCTAATGGTCGTAGATGACCCGGAAATAATTGAAATATTTCAAAATCAATTCATAAACCTATGGACCAATAAATACAGTCCCGAAAGAACTCGACAATTATATAAAATAGCCAAAGTAGATTTCCTACCCACTTCTCCAAAACCGGAAGTTCAAACTATAAATATTAACACCGCATCCCAGGATGAACTGATAAAAATATTAAAAATAAGCGAACCCCTCGCCTGGAAAATAATCACCTTCCCCTTTATGTCATTCCCGCGAAAGCGGGAATCTATCATTTTAAGTGATGAATTGGAAGGATTCAAAGAACCGGAAGACCTTCTTCAATTTACAGAAATCACCAATCTCGAATGGGAGGAATGGGAAGAAGAGGGGATACTCATTAGTTTTCAAGATATGCCACTTACAAAATAAAAAGATAACGCAATAAAACTTTAAAAATATTTATAATTGTTTACAGATAACCAATAAAAAAGTTAATAAAATAAATATTTATTATTAAAAGGAAATAAAAATATGGAAGATGAATCATCTCTTAAGTTTATAAAAGAAGTAGCAAAATATTTTATGAATTTTTTAGATACCGACTTTAAAAAAGGAAGGATTCCCAAAAGGAATACAATTCAAAATACACAGAAAGGTTTAAAAGTAGGCTTTGACTTAAAAAAATATCCAAAACTTAAAAATAATCTTTTAACAATTTTGAATAATGGTTTTGAAAAGGAAGAATTAAAGATAAAAAAGGGGGAATATACTACCAATATTCCAGATTTATTTTCCTTTTTAATTATTAATAAAATTGGAGACATTTCTGAAGAAAACATTGAAGTGGTATTTGAGGAAACACAAAAAACCATTGAAGAAAATGTAATTAGTTATACCAAAGAATACGACAAGTTTTTAGAAGAAACAATAGAGCAAACAAAATATATTTTTACTAAAAATTTAATCCTTCCTTTTTTAGACGAATTAGATAAACCACTTGAAAATTTAGACATGGCAGATGAAAATAGTAAATACCAACTTGAAACCGATATGGTTGATTCCTTATTTTCTCTTTTTGAAGAAAAATACATAGAGATATTACAGGGTGCATTTCAGAATCCAGAAAATTTTAATCCAGAAGATTCTTTACGTGAAATTATAAAATTACCCGAGATTAAAAATAATCTAATTAATTTTATAGAAAATATTGTTATCGGCGACGCTTTCCATGATACCTATCAGCTTTATAGAAATACCAGAGTAATTGATAAAACAGAAATTTATGTATATTTTTATGAAATAGCTTTAGGAGAAGTCAAGTTTCCTCTTTTTTATGTTCCCATTACAGTAAAAAAGGACGAAAAAAAATTTACTTTTCAATTTGAAAAAAGGCTTTTTATTAACACGAAAGCAATTAATTTCGTAGTACAAGAATATAACTTGCAAGTTCAAAAAAAATCTACCTTAATAGGTGAATTCGAGAGAATTCTTTATATTAGCGAAGAACATAATTTTTTATCAGTTCTGGATAACGAAATAAAAAAAATTGAAAACTTTTTTGAATTTAAGAAAAAGATTGATTTGAATAATGCAGAATTTCAAAAAAGTGAAAATCTTATATGTTCTCTTTCTAACAAGTGTTACATATATTTATTTGATAAATCAGATGAGGCTTTAATAAATGATTATGAAGAAATATTAAACGATGATGGAGTGATTATTGACAATTTCTCTAGGCTAGTTAATGGATTTATTGAAGAAAATCCAGAACCCTACATGGAAGTTATAGACGGGGAATGGCAAGAAGAAAATATTCCACAAAGGCTTGTATTCGAAAGCCCAATTCCGCTCAATACCGAACAAAAACAAATTTTAATGGCACTTAAAAAACCAAATTGCAAATATACTATTTTAGAAGGGCCTCCGGGAACCGGTAAGAGTCATACAATTACAGCTATTGTATGCAAAGCGATTTTAAGTGGAAAGTCTGTCCTTGTTCTATCTGATAAGAAAGAGGCTTTAGACGTTGTTGAAGATAAAATATCTACTACCCTCAATAAAATTAGAAAAAAAGAAAATTATCAAAGTCCGATTTTAAGACTTGGAAAAACCGGAAATAAATTTTATAAAATAGTTCAGGGACAAGCGATTCAAAAGATAAGAGAATTTTATTATTCCTATAAGCACAAAGAAAATGAGCACGACAACGCGATAAATAATGTTTTATCTAAATTAAAAGGGAATATAAAAGAAAATATTGCTCATTTTGAAGAAATCAGTTTTAAGGATATTGAATTTTATTTTAAAAATATTGATAAATTTTCACGCATTCATTGGGTTAACAATGAGAATTCATCATTCTCTGAAGAAGATTTTTTTAGAATAAAAAGAACAGTTCAAAAACTACAAAATATTAAAGAATGTCCCTTTAAAACATCATCTATTACAAGAAAAAATCTTAAAGGTTTTAATGAATTACATACATCTTTTACAAACTTGGAAAAAATAAAAACATCCTTTTATGAAATAGAAAGTTTTCAGAAACCAATAGAAGAACTCGAAAATATTTCCTTTGAAAAAAGAAATAATATATTTCAGAATTTAGAAGATATAAATAATCTATTTAACCTTTCACATGATAATTTTTCTAAATCAGAGTATTCTTATTTTAAAAATATTAATACCGAATCACCCTTATCAGAAATCCAAAAAGAAGAATCTATACTTAAACAAACAGAAGAAATGGCAAAACTGTCAAATAAGTATTTTGAAAGGCATTCAGATGAATTAGATTTTCTTGAAAATTTTATTATACCGAAAGAATTTCCAATTTTCGAAGCAATAAAAGAGTTTGATAATTTTATAAAAGAATTACAAGAAATACATAAACCAGTCCTTGGATATTTATTTAAAAAAGAGAGAATTAGTAAACTTTCCAGAAAACTAAAAAAAACATATCATTTTTTCAATATAACAAAATCTCAAAAATATATAAAAATATTTTTAGATATTTACGATTTATATGAATATATTTATTCAAAACTCTACGGAAACGAAAATATTGAAGAAATTTTTAGAAATACAATAAGGTTTTTAATTGAAAGTAACAAACAAGAAAAAAAAGAAATATATAATAAAAATAAAGATGAATTACATCTAATTTCAAACGATATTAGTAAATTCCAAGAATTTAGAGACATAAAAATATGTGAAATAAAAAAATACATAACTTTAATGAATCTTGTATATTTTGAAAAGGATATCCAACGTTTGCATTCAGAATTAAATATTAATAATTTAATGCCAGATGTGTCTTCACAACATTTATCATATAAAAACACCGAAAAAGATATTGAGTTTTTAGAATCCAGCATAGGATTTCTTGAAAAATTAATTGAAATTGAAGAAGATCTTCGCTTCATCGAGAAATTTCAAGAAAATAATTTACGAAGTGCAAATGAAATTGGATTAGATGTTAATCTTAAAAACACCAGTGACGTTCAATGCTCATTATTGAATTATTCAGATGATTTTATTTTAAATTATTTTGAATACCAGAAAATTGAGCAAAAACTGGAGAAACAATTTAACAATTTACCAGAAGATATTTATTCTGATTCAATTACAGAGATAGAGTATCTTATTACTGCTAAAATGACATATTTTTTAGATAGAAGCATTATTGAATATACGGATCATTATGCAAATGAAGTAAATAATTTAAAAGATATCATTAAGAAAAAAAAGAAATTCCCAAGAACTTTATTTCAAAACCTTAAAAAAGCATTTCCATGTATTTTATCAGGAATTCGCGATTATGCTGAATTTATTCCATTGGAAAAAGATTTATTTGATCTGGTAATTATTGACGAAGCCTCTCAAGTAAGTATTGCCCAGGCTTTGCCGGCCATTATCAGGGGAAAACAACTCATTGTTCTTGGTGATGATAAGCAGTTCTCAAATGTAAAAGCAAACAATGCAAGCACTGTCACAAATAACGAATTAAGAAAGAAAGTCCAAAAAACTTTTTATGATGAAAGACTTAATGGAGAAGATAAGTATGGTTGGATGACAAAAGTTGAAGAAAATTTTAATATAAAAAAATCAATTTTAAAATTTTTAAGATTTATTAGAAATTATGAATGTCAATTAATAAAACATTTTCGTTGCTATCCGGAAATCATTTCATACTCAGATAAATATTTTTACGATAACTCATTACAATGTATGAAAATTAGGGGAAAGCCAATTGAAGATGTAATAAAAATTGATATTATTGATCATGATGGCAGATTTGATGAAACAAAGAATACCAATGAATTAGAAGCAGATTTTATTATCGAGAAACTTAAAGAATTTAATGAGAATAATATAGAACAAAGTATTGGAATTATTACACCCCATAGAGAACAAGTAACCTTGCTTTTTGATAAAATCAATGATTTATTTATAAGGGATTGGCTTTTTGGAAAATGCAAATTAAAGATAATGACTTTTGATACCTGCCAGGGCGAAGAAAGGGATTACATCTTCTATTCAATGGTAGCGACAAGAGAGAAAGATCGATTAAAATGGATATTCCCTAAAAATCTAGAAAATAGTATTGATAGAGAATCTATAAAGGCACAAAGAATGAATGTAGGTTTTAGCCGTGCGAAAGAAACTATTCATTTTGTTTTAAGTAAACCCATTAAAGAATATCAATATGAAATTGAAAAGGCATTAATACACTATAAAAACGAATTAGAAAATGGCAAAAAAATTATTTTTGGCGAAACCGATAAAAAATCACCCATGGAAAAGGAAATTCAAAAATATTTTTACCAGACCTTATTCTACAAAAACAATAAAGAAAAAATAGAATTCATTCCACAATTTCCTATTGGAAAATATTTAAAACAAATTGATAAAGATTATATGCACCCACTATACAAAATTGATTTCCTTCTTATTTATAATGATCAAAAAATTGTAATCGAATATGATGGATTTAAAGAACACTTTACTGATTCGGAAGATGTTAATGAATCAAATTATAGCTATTATTTGAAAGATGAAGATATCTATCGACAAAAAATATTAGAAGGGTATGGCTATAAATTTATAAGGATAAATAAATTCAATATCGGAAAGGATCCAGTTGAAATTCTAAACCAAAGACTGGAAAATATTGTAAAAAAAAAGCCCAGATTCCACCAATAATTAAAGATATATACGGAAAAATAGAGGATTTAGAAAAAGGAACCCATAGAATATGTACAAAATGTAAAAAAATATTATTAGCAGAATATTTCCCTCATAAATCAGTTGATTTGTGTGTGGATTGTTGGGAAGAAGAGCATAATAGAACGCTGCATGTCTTTAGAAAAAAATTAAATTATTACAATAATTATACTCCAAAGCAAAATAGAAATGTGAAATCACATAATGATATTAGTGTATCGTGGTGTCCTTATTGTTATTCTCCTCGAGTTGAAAAAAAAGGAACAAGAAGAGGAAAACAAAGGTATTATTGCAAAAATTGTGGCAAAAATTGGACTTTTGAAATACCGCTGGATAGTAATAAAAGAACAAAAAATGAAAGTAAAATTTTAAACCCTGAGGAGTATAAAAACGAGGAGCATTTATATACAAACGATGAAAATATTTTGTCGGAAAAAATCTTGCAATATCTAAAAAATAATCCCGGGGAAAAAGCAAGTACTATAGCCCGCAATTTAGGAGTTGATAAAAGTCAAATTAATTCTCTTTTATATGTAAAGCTTAGGGATAAATGCATTGCAAAAAAATATTATTGGTATTTAAAAGAGCAGTTAAATGAGAAAAATGCAGATAATTTTACTAAGGAATTTGATATAGAAACAATAAAAGAGTACATAAAAAATAGGAAAGAAAGTAATAAGCCGATTATTTTCTATTATCGTAATGATTCTTTTCCTAGAATCATTCACGAATACTTCTTGGATGGTAAATATATACAAGTGATAACAGATGAAGGACAGCCAAAAACTTTTCTTTTAGATAAAATAAGAAAAGTAGAATAGAGAAATTTATTGTAAAACTAAGCTTTTTTATCTTGCAATAAAACGCTTTTAGAATAGGAATTGTATTTAAAAAATATTAAATAATGAAAAGGGAAATATGTGATAGAGAATGGTTGTACCAGGTCAATAATTCGGCAACTTTTAGAGGAAAACCTTTAGGACATGAGGAATTTCTTATCCAGATGGTTGAGGCTTTAGGTATTATAATAGATAGAAGTTCCAAAGGAAGATCTCGTAAATGGGAAATCTAAGCCATAGATAAAATAGAAAATATCCCTATTTTAATTATAGAGGAATAATCATGTCTAAAAAAAGAGAAAACATCATTTTTTTGTGCTAGAATATTAGTTGTATAATATATAATAAGCAAGGAGTACACAATATTTATGGATGATTTTTTAACAATTAACGAAGCAACTAAATGGGCAGCAATGTTCTTGAAAAAAGAAGTAAGTACATCAAATATTTCTTATTTAATTCAATATGGAAGAATAAGAAAGTTTGGCGAAAACGGTGAAGTACGAATTGATATTGCTGATTTAGAAAATTATTATAAATCCTATTATCATACTAAAGAAGATAAATGGAAGAAAAAATTAGGGAATGATTTAAACTGGGCTCTTTCATTTTCAGAATATAAGGAATCAGAAACAACAAAACATGTTCATAGATTACATCCATATAAGGGGAAATTTATTCCTCAACTTGTAGAATATTTCTTAGATTCTCATACTGATAATTTTAAGAAAGAAACTCTCTTTAAAAAAGGAGACATTATCCTTGATCCGTTTTGCGGAAGTGGAACAACTTTAGTGCAATGCAATGAATTAGGAATGCACGCAATTGGAATAGATGTTTCGGTATTTAATTCACTGATAAGTAATATAAAGATCGGAAATCATAATCTTCAAGATATCGCTATAAGTTTGCAAAATATCACAAAAGAACTTAAGGAATTTCAAATAGGAAAGAACAATACAAAATTTGAAGAGGAATTATTATATGAATTGAAATTATTTAATAATAAATATTTCCCTTCACCGGAATATAGAAGAAAAATCATACAAAAAGAAATAAATGAAAGAGAATATTCAAAAACAAAAGAAAAGGAATTTCTAAAAATTTACTATAATCTAATCGAAAAATATCAGATTCCTCTTAAACAGAAAAAATCTTCAACTTTTCTTGAAAAATGGTATTTGCAAACAGTAAGAAATGAAATTGATTTTGTATTCGAGCAAATTAAAAAAGTTAAGAATCCGCAAACCAAAAAAGTATTAGCGATTATTTTAAGCAGGACTATTCGCTCTTGTAGGGCAACAACACATTCCGATTTAGCTTCTTTAAAAGAACCGGTAATAACCACATATTATTGTAAAAAACACGGGAAAATATGTAAACCCCTATTTTCTATATTCAATTGGTGGGATAGATACGGAAAAGATACAATAAATAGACTAAATCAATTTGATAGATTAAGAACAAATACTTACCAGAAATGTCTAACAGGTGACAGCAGAACTATAGATATTTTTTTAGAATTAAAAAAGAAAAATCAAACTTTTGGAGAATTAGCAGAAAAGAAAAAGATAAAAGGTATTTTTTCCAGTCCTCCTTATGTTGGTTTAATAGATTATCATGAACAGCACGCTTATGCATATGACCTTTTTGGATTTGATAGAAAAGATAAGCTTGAAATTGGCCGTTTATATGATGGGCAAGGCCAAGAAGCAAGAGAGTCTTATGTTAAAGGTATTTCTGAAGTTTTGAGCAATTGTAAGAAATATATGCAATGCAATTATGATATTTTCTTAGTAGCTAATGACAAATATGGCCTTTATTCTAAAATTGCTGAATTAGCGGGAATGAAAATTGTAAACCAGTACAAAAGACCGGTATTAAATAGAGTTGAAAAAGATAGATCTGCATATTCTGAGATTATTTTTCATTTAAAGGAGAAATAATATGATTTTAAGAGACGATATAAAAGAAAAAATATCAATAGAGGTCATAAAGACATTAGTAACGAGATTTGATAATTTTCCAGAGGATGCCAAAAATAATAGAAATGCACCATTTCATGAAGCTTTTCTAAAAGCTTTTGCAGAAAAATTAAAAAATAGAGTATCCGATATTCCTTTTTTTTTAAGCTTAAGCAGTTGGATGCAAGGTCTTAATACTACTTTAGGACAAACATTTTTCGAAAACGTGGCCCACCATCTTTCTCAAGGAGAAAAAAGGGAATATACTTCTAAAAAATTAGGAAATCTTCAGATACTTAAAACTCAAAAAGATAACGTAAACAATATCATAACAAATCTAAGTAATTCTTCCAATCAACCAAGTATGGAGAATGAAAACAAACTTCTTTTTATTAACGACAATACTCGGCCTGTGAATGCCATAGATTTTTCGGTAGATGTTTTTATTGAAGATAATGAAGGAATTGTTGCTATTGAATTAAAATCTGTTAAACCAAATTCAGGTGAGATGAGAGGAGAAAAGCAAAAAATATTAGAGGGCAAAGCCGCTCTTTACAAAAAATTCCCAGAAAAAGAAATTAACTTTTGTATTGGCTTTCCATTTGATCCTACAAGTAACCAAGATACAACCTATGATAAAACTAGGTTTTTGAATTCAATAATTAATATGACTAAATATTTTGCACCGAACGAAACTTTAGTTGCCAGTGAATTATGGGATTTTCTTTCAGGAGAACCAAATACAATGGAACAAATTCTTGAAATAATAAATATAATTTCAACAACGAAGTTTTTAGAAAAATATCAAGTTCTTAATAATAATGGTCTTGGAAATAAAAATAAATATATGGAGATATTACGGGAATGGAATCTTTATTCTGAGATTGAATTAATAAATAATGATAATTTACTAATAGAAAAGATTAGAACAAATAAAAGCTTAATTAGAATCTATAATCAAAAACCATTCAATAATAAAGGTGTATATAATGTAGACAGATATAATCATTTAATTAATTTAATTAGATAATTGAAAATATCTCAAAGCCAAAATAAGAATAAATAGATACTACGTTAAAAATCAAACCACAAACTCTCCTTTAAAATAAATGGGGATACATCCCATTTTCTTAGATAATTAATATTTTATTTTAGATTAAATAAACAGGGAAGGTGTCCCAGTTCAATAATTCGGCAACTTTTAGCGGAAAAACCGTGCGATCTGAGCGACCTGAAGCGTTTCTTAACCGGCTGGTTGAGGCTTTAGGTATTATTATATTAGATAGACGTCCTAAAGGAAGTCCTCTTAAAATGAAAAGCTAAACCATAGAAAAAATAGGATGTGTCTATCAAATTAAAATTCGAGTAACTTTTTAACAGATTTAAGCTATCGTTTTAAGGTTAGAGTTAATATATATTATGTAGGAGGCGTTTGCTGAAAAATTAAATTTTGTTGCTGATCCAGCAATGATTATTGTAAATGGTTTCTTTACGCTCGCATGTGAATTAGCTGTTCTTTAAGCTATTTTACATGTGTTTACGAGATAAGCAAAAATTGAATAGCAAGCGCTTTCTACACTAAATGAAGGTTAAAATGAACGTTGATCTTATAAAAAATCCAGAACAATTAAAAGAAAAATTTTATAAATTATCTTCTGCAGAAAATATTGCAGATTTGCTTGAAATTCGTTATAAAGATTTGATTTATTACTTATATCGTTTACCAGATATAAAAAAATATTATTCATTTGAAATACAGAAAAAAAATGGAAAACCGCGCATAATATCTACCCCTACTACATCGTTAAAAATATTACAACAAAAACTTAATTACATCTTATCGATTATTTTTACTCCTAAATTCTCTTCTCATGGATTTGTAAAAGGAAGAAGTATTAAAACTAATGCTTCTATACATGTAAAAAGAAAGTATGTACTTAATATTGATTTAAAAGATTTTTTCCCATCGATAAATTTTGGTCGTGTTCGAGGTATGTTTATGGCTTATCCGTATAATTTATCTCCGCCGGTAGCTACAGTTCTATCTCAAATATGTTGTTACAACAATGAATTACCACAAGGTGCTCCTACCTCTCCGATAATATCAAATATGATTTGTGCAAAATTAGATAGTCAGTTACTTGATTTAGCAAAACAAAATAAATGCCTTTTCACAAGATATGCAGATGATATTACTTTTTCTACTTCGGAAAAACGCTTTCCTAAGACAATTGCATATACTGATGAGACAACAAATCAAATCCATGTGGGAAATGACTTAAACAATATTATAGAAAATAATGGATTTTTCATTAACAATGAGAAAGTATGGTTCAGGGCTCGAGATAGAAGACAGATGGTGACCGGTTTAATAGTAAATGACTTTGTTAACGTCACAAGAAAATACAAAAATCAAGTAAGAGCAATGTTGCATGCATTGAAAAAGTATGGCCCAAAAAAAACAAAAAAAGAATTTGAAAGTAAGTATTTTAATAATAATACACCAGAATGGAAGTGTCTACCCAAATTTGAATTAGTATTAAAAGGTAAGATTGAACATATAGGCATGATAAGAGATCATGAATCTGATATTTATTTAAATTTTTTAAGTGAGTTAAAAAGGATCTCACCAGATACTGTTCCTCGACCTATAACTGAATTAGATGTTCTGTATCAAAATTATCAAAATTTAAAAGCAAGTGATAATCCACAAGAAAGAGGATACAAATTAGAACATTTGTTAAATAAATTATTTGAGCATTCTAAAATAATTACACAAAAAAGCTTTACTAGAAATGATAAAGCAGAGCAAATCGACGGTGCATTTAAATTTGACGGATGGTATTATATTGTTGAATGTAAATGGAGAGAAAAGCCAGCAGATATGAGTCAACTTGACGTATTACTTGCTAAAGTTAATCGTTCTGCAAAACAAACAATGGGTTTATTTTTATCTATTAGTGGATGGTCTAAAAAAGTACCAGAAACACTTCAAAAGAATCCTGATAAATCGGTATTTTTAATGAACGGTAATGAGTTGGAGAAAGTTTTAAAAGACCAACTTGACTTAAGAGAAGTATTGATACGGAAATTAAAAGCATTTAATATAGAAGCTAAACCCTTTTTAGACATTTGCAATGAAAAATAAATAGAATAAATAGGAACACATCCCATTTTATTAGACAATTAATATTTTACTATTAAAATAGATAAATATGGAAGGTATGCCAGGGTATATTTCATGAGGATTAATAGAGGGGAATAAATAGGGACATCTATTTATTCGTCGTCTTATAGAAAGATATGAAGGGCAGTCTAAGAGACTTTTTAAGCCAAGGCCGAAAGGAGGGTTTAATAAGGTATTCGATAAATAGGTGTCGTCCCTATTATCTTTATCATACTGAAGAAGAATGATTTCAAAATATTCTTGTTATGTTCTTTTATACAATGGAAGCGAGATTAGCAAATTATACTATGAACCAATGGCAAAAGATATCTTAATAAGAAAAATATGTAATAAAATATAATTACATTACTTGTATTTTGTTTTTATGAATTAATATTTTAAAATTTAAAAAGGAGCAAAACAGAGTAAATCTTTATTATTGAAAATTGAATAAATCTGATGTACCAACAATGAAGATTTGATTCCAAGATAAAGACTCACAATCATCTTTATAAACAATTAGGAGTGTAAGAAATATGTCAAAGGAATTAATTAGCAAAAAGACTCGAAGAGAATTTAGAGAGTATTTGGTAGGTTGTTATCTAAGACAGATTGAAGAAATTTTTGATGACCATGATGTTCAGCGTGCTGATGTACCAAATGAAAATTTACCAACTGGTGAACGTAGGTCGTTAGTTGAATGTTATTACGCCTCTATTGATTGGAACGATCCTTCGGATGTAAGAAAAATTCTTGATATTTATGAAGAAATCCTATTTGACCTTCAAGATGAGCAAAAAGCATCTTTTGTTAATTTATTGAAAAAAGATGGTTACTCATATGATAATGGAAAAATATTAGCAGATATATCTCAAAAAGATTTAATTAAGGCAATTCGCGATACTTCACTAAATTTTAGTCATTTAAACATGTATAACGACAGAATTCGGGATTCTGTTGATACCGATTCGACGCTAGCCATTGGATCAATAAAAGAACTTGTTGAATCTACTTTAAAGACTATTTTGTCATTAAAAGGAGTTACTTTCGAGGATACCGATAATATCGTAAAATTATTAAAAAAAACACAGAAAAATCTTGAATTAGCGCCTAATGAAATTGATAAATCAAAAAAGGGCGCAGATATAATACGTAAAATATTAAGCAGCTTAGGTCAGATTGTTATAGGTATTTCTGAGTTGAGGAATTTATATGGAACAGGACATGGTCGATATAGAAATCATATAGGACTTGGTCCAAGGCATGCACGCCTTGCTGTGGGGGCAGGGACTGTTCTATGTACTTTCTTGATAGACACTTATAAGCAGCGATTACTAAAACAGTAAGAGATAGAAAACATGGGGACAGTTTTTCATGCTCAATAATACGGTAACTTTTTCTAACTTCTTATAAGAGAGCTTGATTGTGGTACTGTTATCGTGGGAAGAAAAAGTTTAAAAGAAAAAATGCTTAATAATACTAGCTTGCAGGATTAAATTTGAAAAAATCAAATATAATTTATCAATAATGATAAAATTTTGACGCCAATAGATCTTTTTAGAATATATTTTCTTTGGAGGTTGTCATGGATTGGAATAAAATTGAATTAACTGTCGATGAAGTTGTTAAAGGTAAAATAAGTGAAATTCAAAGTAAATACGATATTATTTATTTATCGAATCGTGCTCCCAAAGAAGCTGCAATATTCTGTTCTAAATGGGATTATAAAGAAAAATGTTTAATATATTTTTCACCAAAAGCTTCAAAGATAGGGAAAGTTCTATTAGAAGAATGTAAAGCAATATTATGTGAAAGACCAAATAAAAAAGAAGTTGGGTTATTGATTGGTTATGATTTGGATTGGAAACTTTTAGAAAATAATTGAACAATACAATCAAAGAGGAGGTGCCATTATGATACCAGATTTTCAAAGTATTATGCTTCCCTTGCTTGAAATAACAGGGGACAAAAAAGAACATACGATACAAGAAATAAGAGATTCATTGGCAAAAAATTTTAGCCTAACCGAAGAAGAAAGGTCAAAGCTTTTATCCAAGAGTAAACAAAAAATGTTTGCCAATAGAGTTGGATGGGCAAGAACATATTTAAAAAAAGCTGAACTTTTAGTTTACGAACCAAAGGGTTATTTTAAAATTACAGAAAGAGGCTTGAAAGTCTTAGGGGAAAAACCTTCAAAAATTAATGTAAAATATTTAAAACGTTTTCCAGAACTTCTTGAATTTATAAAGCCACCAAAAAAGAAAGTTCATCCTAAAGATAAAGATATTGAATTAATTCTTGAGAAAAAAACACCGGAAGATTTATTAGAAATTGGTTATGAAAAGTGTCAGGAAAAATTACTATCTGATTTATTGGAAAAAATTAAACAATGTTCTCCAGAATTTTTTGAGAAATTAGTTGTTGAACTTTTGGTTGGTATGGGCTATGGTGGTTCTTTTGAAGACGCAGGAAAAGCTATAGGAAAAAGTGGAGATGAAGGTATTGATGGAATTATAAAAGAAGACAGGCTTGGCTTAGATGTGATATATGTTCAAGCGAAGAGATGGACAAATCCGGTTGGTCGGCCAGATATTCAAAAATTTGCCGGAGCTTTATTAGGCAAAAAAGCAAAGAGAGGCATTTTTATAACTAATTCAACGTTTTCTGAACATGCCATTGAATATGCAAGAAATGTCGAAAATAAAATTATTCTGATAGACGGTGAACAATTAACCAGATATATGGTAGAAAATGGGATTGGAGTATCCGAAACAGCTTCTTATAAAATTAATAAAATTGATTTAGATTATTTTACCGAAGAGTAAAAAATGACAAAAAAAATTGTATTAATTTCGTGCGCTAGCAAAAAATTAGCAAATAAGTCAAAAGCAGAAGATTTATATATTAGTACTCTTTTCCGGCTTTCTTTAGCCTACGCAAAAAAGTTAAAGCCGGATAAAATTTTTATTCTGTCTGCTAAATATGGATTATTAAATTTAAATGATGAAATTGCAACATATAATGAAAATTTAAATAATAAGCCTGTTAGTGATATAAAAATATGGGCTGAGAAAGTTGTATTTAAATTGGGGAAAATAGCTAATTTACAAAATAATATATTTATATTTTTCGCAGGCAAAAAATACCGGGAGTATATTTTACCATACATTAAAAATTATGAAATTCCACTAAAAGGTTTAAGAATTGGAGAACAATTAAAGTTTCTTAAAGAAAAAATAGTACAAGGTTAATCTAGCCTTAAATTATACCATTAGTATTAAAAAATATTAGGCTAAGTGAAATAAATGCACTTTTATTTTAAAACTTTTTAAGTAATATCAATATGCAAATAAATGAAAAATAAATAGGGTATTTAGCATGATGGATTCAAAAGAAAAAATAATAAAAATATTAAAAGAAAAAGGGAATGAAATATTAAACAAACCTCCTGAAAATATAGAATTTACTAAAAATGAAGAGGCGGATAAGCTTTTAAATAATTTAAAAGATTTTCCTCATGCTTTTGTTCTTGCTTGTATAATGGATAGACAGATCAAAGCAGAGAGAGCCTGGTTGATACCATACGAAGTATCAAAAGAAATAAAAGGTTTTAAAATATCTCAGTTGCGTACAATAAGCCCAGAAGAAATTATAGAAATTTTCGAAAAGAAAAGTCTTCATAGATTTAATAAGATAATGGGAGAAAATTTCTATTTGGCTATACAGAAAATCCATAATGATTATCTAGATGATGCTTCAAATATTTGGAGAAATAATCTGGGAAGTGCAACTTTAATGAAAAGATTTTTATCGTTTAAGGGTGTAGGAATTAAGATTGCTAGCATGGCAACAAATATTTTAGCTAGAGAGTTTAAAATATTAATGAAAGATTATATTAATATAAATATTTCACCAGATATTCAGGTAAAAAGAGTTTTTAGAAGATTGGGACTTATATCAAAAAATTCAAGCAATGAAGAATTAATTTATTGTGCTAGAGAATTAAATCCAGAGTACCCTGGCATCTTTGATTTACCTTGCTGGGAAATTGGAAGAAACTGGTGCAGACCTAATAAACCTATTTGTGAAAAGTGTTATTTGAGCAGGTACTGTAATAAAAATATATAAAAAAGTATTTATTTTATTTTATAATAATGAGCGTGAAAAAGGAGAATAAATCAAATGATAGAAAAAATATTGTGTAAGGTGGAATATTATGAAATTTAAAAGAATTATTATTTCGACGATTTTTATTCTAATTATCTTTTCATCATTTGTGTCAGCTGTTTATGTAGATTATAGTGGATATTTCCTTAAAGGATTTGCAGACGGGTTTAGTAAAAGCTTACAGATGGCTATGAAGATAAGGCAAAAGAGAGAAATAAAGTGGAAGACAGAACAGTTAGAAGAGTTGGAGAAAATATTTGAGCAATGGGAATTTTTTTCCGATACAATTCAGAAACTTGTTGACTCTGGACAGATGACTCCCGAATTGGGAAAAAAATACTTGGTTTTAAATTCTCTATTACCAATGGATTTACAAGAACACGGACAAAGTTTTTATAATGGAATAATGTCTGTTGATAAGGATAAAGTTGCAGAGGAAAAACAATATTTTAAAATTATAATAGACACAATAAGTGTAACTAGTGGACAGGTTAACTCAAAGACATTCGGTAATCTATATAGTTTGCTTGCAAGTAATAAAAAAGCATTAATTGATCTTATTATTGAAAGCGATTTTTCATATACAACTTCGCAGAGTGAGCTAAAATACAATTCTTTCGAAGATAAATGGGAATACGCTCCCTCGGGCAGCACTCCTAAATACAATGCTTTTGAAAATAAATGGGAATTTGCCATGCCCAATGAGAATCCAAAATTTAATTCCTTTGAAAGTAAATGGGAATTTGCTTCTCCCGAGGATAAAACAAAATATAATCCATTTGAAAATAAATGGTCTTATGAAAGCCCTAATAATAATCTAAAATACAATCCTTTCCAAAACAAATGGGAATACGCTCCTTCAGGCAGTGTTCTTAAGTATAATCCTTTTGTAGATTCGTGGAGTTATGAATAATTAAAAATTGAGAATAAATAGAGAAGGTGTGCCAGATCAATAACCCGGTGACTTTTTCTAACTTTTCGTATTGAGTCTGATAATTACAGATTCCCAATGTCTTTAAAAATGATTAGAATACGACAGGAAATAATTTCTTGTGTTGAGATCAAAACTATTGGATTGTTTATATTATTAAAATTAAATGGAGGGAAAATATGGCAATTATAATTTCAAAAAACGGCAAGAATGCCCAAAAGATAGATGAATCAGCTTTTAGACAAGAGGATTATTTGCAGAAATATATCTACAATAATCCAGAAAGCCTACCTCTTTACGAAATTAAAGAAGACATCAGATTATTAATTGTCTCAAGAGAATTTCCCACAAATAGTGGACCAATAGATGCATTAGGAATTGATAAGGACGGAGAAATAT
>Ga0208905_1000649_pt1 | contig 17684 bp, 12 predicted proteins | sample AntAceMetag02UKS_FD_184776 | JGI IMG/M metagenome (GOLD analysis project Ga0208905, IMG submission 184776) | Saline lake microbial communities from Ace Lake, Antarctica - Antarctic Ace Lake Metagenome 02UKS (SPAdes) (version 2) | ecosystem: Environmental > Aquatic > Non-marine Saline and... | reverse complement strand
AATAAATGGATAAGATATATTGCCAATTTTTATCACCGGATCATATTCAATATCCATGATTGCCCAAATACCCCCCAATAGTAACTTTTCATGGGTTACAACTAAAGCATCATTAATATTTGCCTGTTTGATATTGCTGTTCAGCAATCTAGCCCAATATCTATCCCTGTTTGTATCTAACGAAACTTCAATTTTATCAATAATGGTATATTTCCCTTTTTCTCGAATTTTAGACTGAATCAAATTTCCCTCTTTAGGGTTAATATAATGATCTTGTAAAATATTTTTTACATTTTTAACCCCTTTTTTCATTTGTTCTTCGTCAAATGTTGAGCAGGAATTAGCCAGTAAATATTCTAGGACAAAAACTGGAACATTCGCCCCTAATTTTAATTGCCTAACTAAATCTTTCTTTACTACAAAACCCCGAAAATTATCAATTAATTTTTTATCTAGATTATCTAAAGTTATACTCATTTTTTATCCTAAACCTCCTAGATCACGCGTAATATTTCTTGTTACTGTGCAAAAATCAAGTCTCATTCTCGACTGGGCATCCAAAACAATTAATTCAAATTCATTATGCTTGCTAAAATTAAACTCTCTAATTATTTCCTTTTCTTCTTGTATAGTTATTACATCACTTTGACTAAATTCATGTTTATCTTTTACCATAACTATCATTATTTTTCTCTCCCTGCTAAATATATCTCCCGAACAAACTCCTGCTTTAAGCTTCACAGGATAAATATTCCCAACTACAGATTTTAATTCATCCTTATTTGCAATATCAATTTTAAGCTTATTAATATCTTCATTTAATTTCTCAATCTGCAAAAGAGGAATTACTAATTCCTGAGGAGTAATACCTCCATGTGAAAACCCATATGAACCAGTAGTTTTAAAGGGATTTATAGTTGTTGAAAAATAGAGATATTTAAACTCTTTATATAATTTATGAAATTCCAGAATATGTTTCGGTAAGTTAATTATCTTTTTTTTGGTCATGCAATAGCGTTCGAATTTATCACCTTCTGACACTTTGAATTCAATTTTATCTGATTCTTCTAATAATCCGGTCAACACAAATCCATGATCACTGATTAAAAATACCTTCTTAACTCCACAATCAAATAAGCAATCTATCTTTTCCTGAATATTTTCTATAAATTTATCATAATATTTTAAAGCATTCTGTCCTTCCTTTTCAGAAATACTGTCCACATCAGCAGCATAAAAGATGGAATAATCCTTTGGTATGTAACTAATAGACAAATCATCAAGATCGGAAAATTCAATTTTCTGCCTTGTTTCCTTTAATAAAATCTGATGTCGTTCATTGCGATTTTTACAAATATTTTCGGAAGAATTAAATAAACTGTTCATATTATTTTCAGTCATAGAAGGATAATTTGAGCATATTGAAGTATTGTCAATCTTATATTCTTTTTTATGCTTTTCGTAAATTTTTTGACTAATTTCTTGTGCTACCTCGTAAGAAATGGCATCTCCTACGATAATGGCCACAGGCGATTTATTTTCTTTAATAATTCTTTTTAATAATCCGGTTTGGCTTTCCTGGTATTGTTCTTGAAAATAAGTAAACCATTTATCTAAATACAAATTGAGCATATGACGGTAATATTCCTGTAGGGGCTGTAATATTTTCTTTTCAGATAAAAATTGGGTATAGAGATGCCGGATAGATTGATCTATTTTGTAAAAAATATTTACATAATCTTCAATAGCGTCTTTTAAATTACAAATTTGATTTAGCTCATCTGAATCATAATTAAACAAAGCAAAGATATCTTTCCAGTAATTGACACCAATCATGTTAGTGATTGGCTGTGCTGCTCTTTCTTCGATGAGGGGCAATTTCCCATCCATCCATTTTTTATCTTTCAAGTGTTGAATTATTTCCTCAAGCCAATTTTGATCAATTTTTTTAAAAGGATGATTAATAGGAACTCTCCAAATATCTAAGTCCAACGGTAAATCATATTCTTTTATATACTTTTGTAATACCGGTTCATATTTTTTAGAATCCACCCACTTTCTATAAATCCGGTTCAGAAAATTATTTTTCTTTTTGTAAAGTAGGTTCTCAAAAATTGCAGAAGCAATTTCCTGAGCCAAGGTTTCCGGTGGTTTATTTTCTAAAGAACATTCAATAAATTCAGCCATAAATTCGATAAAAAATTTTTGGATTTCTATGCCGTTAGAAGCGAAATATTTCTTTGGCTCCGCCAAAAAAAATAAAATATCCTCTTCGATAAATGGTCCGCCTTTTGGTATTATGCGATTCCAGTATTCCTTCCCTTTCCCTATGCTTAATTTACCTAAAGCAATGATATTTTCTTCCGAAGCATTAATATCAAAATTCATTTTTTCCTTCACTTTTTTCTGAATATATCGATGTAAATAATTGATTTTTAAACATGCTCCGGTTTCAGCATATTCACGAAGAAATTTTAATTTTTCTAAAGGAATATCAGTAATTATAATTATTTTTTCATTGATATGATTCTTTTCTATTTCATACTTAGTTTTTAATTCTTCTATTTCAGTTGACACAGTAAATATTTTTTTTACCCTTATACCCTTAAGGGTTTCTAAAAGAAAATCTGCCTTTCCCTGCTCATCGATAATGACGAGTCGGTTGTTCGGTATCAATTTATTATTTATTTCTTCCATAAACCATTTTTCTAACATAATTAACCTCTTTACATTTTATTACCAATCAGCCTTCAAATATTTCTCCAGTTCTTTTTTCTTCAAAACATCATATTTTAATACTCCTTTTTCCTGTAAAGGAGCGATATTTTTACCCACACCGTCATCTAATTTAGGATCATAGCCTGATTGCAAAATTTCATCAATTTTCTTTTTAAATATTTCAATTTCCTTTATTTGTTTCATAATAAGTTCTTTTTCTTTTTGAAGCTTTAGGGATATATCTATCTTATCTTCAGATAAATCTGAAAGGCGGTTTCTTAATGAGGATTCCCGTTTTTCGATGTAGACTGATCGTAAACGAAAGAGTTTGTCAAGACTCCATTTGTAAATTGAAACATACGCATCGAATCCCTGATTCTCTCCACTGGATAAATGCCAGATAAAAGGAGTTTTAGGTAAGTACATAAAAAGATTAAGCCGATTGGATAAATCCCGGAAAAAATATTTTTCTAAATAAGCATTTAATTCACACCCTAAAATTCCTTTAAAATTATCAATCTGGGTATGGGTAAAACCTTGATTAATCATTTTAGAATAGAGTGAATCTTGCAAGGTATCTTCTCCGCTAAATTTCACCAAGGGAATAATTCCATCATTATCTTCTGTTAATATTTCTCTTACTAAATCAAAAAGTAATTCCTGAACTATTTCTTTCGAATGTTTTTCGGGTAACAAGGGGCTCCTTTTCATAATTTGGATAATGCTAATTGGATTTATTTGAACTTTTTTACAAATTTCTTCCAAGGTATAACTCTGCTGATATAACTCCATTATGATTTTTTTTAATTGCTCTATCTCTTCGGAATTTACCTCTGTTATTTTTATTGTTTTTATAAAATCTTTAACTTCTGGTAATATCTGATCATTTATATATGTATAGTTTTCGATTAAAGGCAAGCTTCCGACAGACAGACCTTCTTTGCCCAAAATCATGTCTTTGTCTTCTTCTTTTACTTGATAGACTTGAAATATTAGTTCATCAATTAGGGCTTCATTAAGATAAACTTGGGTAAGAAGTTCATTTTCATAATCCAAATAAGCTTTAATCAATTTTTTTAAATTAGAATATTTATACTTTTCTTTAGTCCAAAAAAGTGGATTATATTTAAAATTCATTTCCGTCATAGAGAATTCGCAAAGATGTTTTTTTATTTGAACGTTTTTTTCCGTAAGTAAAGAAATGCAACTTTCAATATCTTTACTAGGATATTTAAACGGTAATTTTTTTAGATCACCCTCTGTTGTATTTACTGTAGGATTCAAGCAATTAAGGAAGAATATATACAATTTCGAATTCAATAAACCCAAGCAGTAATTCAAATATATTTTTTTTCCCAGTATTAATCCAGTAGAACCTACATCAAAAATATAATTTTCTTCTAATAATCTAAATGATATTCCTTTACTAGAAGATCTTCCTGTACATGTAATGCCTTTAATAAAATAATATTCTTTATTCCTTAAAGTAGCACCATGTTTTTTTAAAATATAACCATCTGTGTTCCAATTTATAAATAAATAGTTATTCCCATACCATTTGCAATTACTACCCCCTTTGGCATAAGGAACCCATTTTTTATTAATAAACTTTTTATCTTTTGTATCTTCAATAATTTCCCAACTAAATCGTAAAAATCTTATGTTTTCAGCAGTAGACAGTCCAGAACACACTTTTAACATTTCTCCCTCTAGAGATTTTTCTCTAAAATTAATTCTTAAATTATCTGAAATCCAATAAACAAAAGGATAAGATTCGATCATTTTCAATTTTGATTGATCCAATTTGTATATTCTATTATTTTTATTTCCTAAAATATAATCTTTAAATGCATTAATTGTTTCTTGTTTTTTATATTTTTCTTGAAGGTCAAATGTAACTGTTAGAAATATGCTTGGTTTATTATAATTGCTTTTTTCAAAGATATAAAAAACTGAATCAAGTAAAATATTTGGCCCAAAAAGATTCACCCTGTCTAACCCATAATCAACAAATAGATTTATATGGAAATTGTCTAAAATATATTGTCTTACGTCCTTATATGATTTAAGATACATAAAAGTGTGTGGATGTATCATACCCACCTTACCATTCTCATTGATCAGTTCAGAACATCTTTTTAAAAAGACTGTATAAAGATTGGAATAAAAAGAAAGAGGTTTCTTGTAATTTTTTGTAATAAAACTTTTAAGCTCTTTTCCATAGCTTCCCGAATCGGTATACGGAGGATTGGCAACTGCTATATCATATTTATGGGCAATAATATCTGCAAAAAGCATACTGTCCTGTGTCTTTGTTTTAAAAAATTTAATATTTCCATTGGTATCTTTACTGTATTTCTGCAAAACTTCTTTTATTCTAATAAATACTTTTTCTTTCCATTCATCCCAAAAAGTTAATGCATTATTTCCCCATAGAATTTCTTGACCGGGATCTTTTAATTTATTTGTGCTATACTCAATTTTTTCTTCAATCCGAATTAGAGATCCAAATTTGTAAGCCATCCTCAAATCTTCCCATATTTCCTCCAACAAATTTACAGTATCAGGATGTTTTATTAATTCACGAAATAAATTCTCAACTCTTGAATATTCTGGTAAATAGAAATCTGAAGACACAATATTCATATTGGAAATATGAATATTTTTATTCTTTTTTAATGCTTTAATGTACAATCCTAATTGAGCTATCTGAACTGCCCGATCATCTAAATCAATGCCATATAGATTATTTTCGATAATCAAACGGGGAATATCTTTTTCGGAATATTTTCCTTCTTCGACATACATCTCGTAAAAAAGGTCAAAAGCGTAGAGTAGAAAATTACCGCTACCCACTGCTAGATCAATAACTTTTATCTCTGTCACCGGCTTAGGTTTTACAATAGATTCTTTGGGTGCATTGGCAATATCATGTTTTTCTTTAAGTCGGCTTTCAGGATGCATCTCCATCCAAAACTTTCCTAAAGAATTATTCAAAATAAATTCAACAACCCAGCGGGGGGTATAAATTTGAGAAGTAACTGATACCCAATGATATTCAATTTTCTCACCTGAATTTTTAAAAGCTTCACGTTTTTTGCGATTATAAGATTCATACAACCATCCCATAATATCATCTGATTGCCAATCCTGTTCATCAATTCTATTAAACTCATTAACAATTTCTTTTAAATCATATACTTCAGGAAGCATATGATAGAGATAATTAAGAGAATAAAGTTGAATATTACCTGATAACTGATCAAATGCATATCTAATATATTCCCCTAATCCTTCTAAGGGCAAACTTTTTTTATCGGGATTTTTTTCCAACCAGAGCTTGTGTCCGAAAGAACGGCCTCCATGACTTGCCCGGCAAGTGATCACTTCCGGCTGTAGCTGATTTGCTTCAATGACTTTTATTCCTGCAATTCGGTTGAATAAAGTGAAAGAGAGTTCTTCTAATAGCTTATTCCGGGCTGAAGAATAATCTCCCGTCTCTTCTTGTAAATTATCTAATATATCAGTCATTCTTTTTCTTTCAATTTGTAATTCTGGACCAAGCTTATCTATAGATGATTGTTTACTTGGAAATAAACCCATTTTTGATAAGTTTTTTTCAAAAGCATTGGTTGTTTTTTCACGAATAATTTCTACTGATTCTGCTAATTTCATTGTTTCTCCTATTCAATAATTACAATATCATTATCGTTCATAGAATCTGTATCTTTTATTTTTTCTTGCAACATTTTTCTGTAGCGAAGTGTAGTAAATTTGCCTTTTTCAATCTTTATTCTAACTTCTTTGGGAGTATTTTCACTGTCGGGATATTTTATTTGAATTTTAGTCTCTTCTAACTCTTTTATCTTATGATTTACATTTTGGTTTGCAGAGATTATTTCATTTAAAGAATAATGACAAGTATCACATTTTGTTTCAAAAGATATTTCTAAATGATTACAAATATGTTTATCAGCATAACCTTTGATTTCGCCTATTTTACTTAAAAGTTCTTTATTGAGATTGCCCGGTATTGAAGAAACATTTTTTCTACTTTCCTCTGCTTGATTTTTTAGTTCTTCATGTTTACGCGTCATTTTCTGATGTTCTTTTTCTATTATTCGGTAATATTCATCCTTTATTTTCTGATAGATTTCTTTCAAATCTGTAAAATTATCGGAAATAGACTGGGTATACTTTTCTTCAAATTGTTCGCTGAATGAAAAAATGCAATTTCCTTCATAAATACCGCCTAACTTTTCTAATTCCTGAACTATCTCAATGACAAATCGCTTATAATCTTTTACAGTATCTAAATACATTTCACAGAATTTTAAAACGTTTTGAATATCCTCGGAAGCTTCTTTAAATTGTGGATATTCCGCGATAAATTTTTCAGCCTGGTTTTTGTAATTATCCCCTGTAATTCGGGTTAAATAACCCCTTAAAATAATTATTTTTTGATCTATCTGTGGAAAGAAATTATCAAATTCATTATTATATTTTTTACAATCTCCAATTTTTTTAAGAAGATCTTCCGATAAATCCTTAATTATACTTACCACTTCTATGTCATTGCTATTGTAATAAAAATCTTTTTCTAATATCTTATCTGCCTTTAAATCTTTTAAATGATCAACCAGGTTTTGTTTTTGTGAAGCAGTAAGAGAAGAAGTTATTGCTTTAAAAGATGCTTTTTTAAACTTTAAGGATTTACTAAATAGAGTGATTAATTCAGGATCATGGTAATTATATATTTCCTGTCCATTATACTTAATCGCCAGGTGTCCCGCTCTCATTAAAACCGCCAAAACAACAAGTATCGTTTCATAAGCATATCCGTAAGGGGGGCATTTAAATTTACTTTCCAGATCTTCTCCGCTTACATAATAGGAAGAAATGGCATTAATTATCTTTTCAACGACACTTAAACCTTGACCGATAAAGTTACCATTGCTATCAAAGAAAACAAATTCCTGATTACCCGGAAGACACAATAATAAACTTTTAGGGTTTCTTGTTTTCAACATTTTTGAAGCAATATCTTCAGTAAGCTGAAAGGGCAAACGTTCGGTGTAAGTATTACATATCATTTTTTCTTCGATTTCTTTAAATATTTTTTCAAAATCATTTTCATTCAATTTGTGCTCTTCAAAATTATATATAAGTGTGCCATTTTTATAAGACTCTTCAATTAATTGGGATAATTCATGCATTCTATTCATCTTATTAGCTGTAAAATCCTTAATAATGAGTCTCAATTTTTCATCATCATCATTTTGATACCGTTTTTCCATGCGGGCATAACGGCATATTTCTTTAATAAATTGATCAATTTTATTGAATTTACCAATAGAAGGTATAAGTGTTGCAGTATCTTTATTATTCTGTGTTTCAAATTTAATATCTTCTATATAACTTTCCCGATTCTGATCACCAACTGTGTAAATACTCGCAATATTTATTTTTAAATATTTATTAGGAGAATATTGCAATTCATCTCCCTGAATGCTATTGATGAAAAAATTATAAGAACTGCTTTTAAAATGGTAACGAGAAACAATTTGCAAGAAACTCTGTTCCCTTAATTTCCCCGTGAATTCTCTTTTTTTTATAGGTAATTCCACATCAATACTTTTCATTTCATTAATTTTATTCTGTTCTAAATCAGAAGTAATTGCATAAACATTATTTTTATTTAAAAGCAAATTTACTTCACAAAGATTGTTCAATGCTTCATCTATTTTGGGCTTTAGTTCATAATATCCATTAAAATTATCTAGATAGAGTTTGGTAATATTTTCAGAAGTAGCTTTAATAAGAGATGATTCATTTATAAAATAAACGATTTTTAATAGTTGTGATCCATTGAGCGTTGAATTAGCTTCTTCTAACACTTTTTCTGCTTGTACAAATTTTTTCACTAAATCACTATCTAAATTCTCTTTTGCACCATCTACCAGATTAAAAGCAGTTGCAAATTTAAACAATTTGTAATTATTTATAGCTTTCAGCACTTTAAAAGTCGCCATAATCATGCCGCGTTCAGTAACATTTGTTTTCGAATATACTGCTCTAATAAAGTTTTGCAATAAATCAAACTGATAACTATGAAATGGGTAATAGGTAATAAATTTATCCGCATTATCACTTTTTGTGGGATATTTGCTTTGTAAATTGGTAAAATCTATAATCGAACCATTTTTATTACCATATAATTCGTTTAATTTTTTTACACCTATATCATTTTTTCTTAACAATCTTTTTTTAATAATTGTCTCTACATCATCAGAAGATAGCGGTATTTTTTTTCTAAAGCGGTCTGAGACTTTATTGAATTCTTTATGGCTAATGCTTGAAACATTATTTATCACTTGTTCTAAATCTTCCTGAGCAATGGCAACAGTCCAGACTTTACTTTGAGGCAATGCTGATAATGATTCACTAATCCCTTCCAATTCTAATAAATTAATTTTTTCTGAATTAATTGCTTCGCTCACTTCATCTATAATAAAAATTAGGCGGTCTTCAGGATTTTTATTCAAATAGTTTAGCAATTCCTCTTTTAAGCGCGCAGCATCAAAAGACTTAATTCTTTCATCATAATTCTTTTTGGTTTCCTTATAATCATCAGAAGAGAAGATATGAGATTCTATAAGAACTTGACGCATTGTTCTAGAAACGTCAATTGGATTTTTTCTTAATTCCTTCCAATCATTTCCGGTTATTTTTTTAACATCTTCTAAAAATTTAGGATAAACACCTTTTATAAAAAGACCATATTCCATATAGCCAAAAACATCATCTAAAAAACCTAAATGATGTAAAAAATTTCTAAACAATGTCCAGGAAAAACTATTTCCGGTATGCTGTTTTGCAATATCAAGAAAAATAACTTTTGCCTCGTATGCATCTAAACTGCGAATGCTATTTTCCATTAAATCCTGATTGTCTAATCCGTTTATTCTCTGGATGAATCTTTGTCTAAAAGACGTGCCATTAATTATTTTATTTTCCAGAAGATATCCAAGCATTTTTCCAAAATAAGATTTTCCCGAACCGTAGAATCCTGAGATCCAAATACCGGTTTCTTTAATATTACTTTTGTATTCCTGGATGAACTTATCAAAATGATAGGCAATTTTATCTGTAATAATATAATTTTCAACTTCAAATTGTATTTCTTTCTCGTTTTGTTCTTCCAAGTTAATGACATCTTTAATATCTTCGGAAAAATTCATTAATAATATGTCTTTGATTTTATCCATTATTTTCTCCTCAATCATTTATTTGTATTTAAATTCTAAATTGTTATTGCCCTATATCCGGAAGCACGCCTACAGTTTAAGAATTTAAGTTTATTCTCTTCGGATATAGATGCAGGATACATGATAATCAGGGGTAATTTCATTTGAAAAACAGTAGATTCTTCCATAATACTAATGTTTTCTATCCCTGTGCCATATAAAATCCCGGCACGAACAATAATTGCCATTTTGTTTTTTCCAGTGGCTTTTTTTATTTCATCTAAAATAAGGTTGTAAAGATCTTGTGTACTACTTTCAGATTTAAAAAGTTTTTCCGGTTCACTTTTATATTCTTCATATACTTCTATGAAATTTTCATAACCAATCAAATCAATATATTTGATGAATATTTTTGATAAATCAATGTAATAGGCTTCAGGATAATCTTTTTTCATTCTGGATAAATAGAAATTCTCTTCATTTGGCGGATAAACAAATAAAATGGTATTTCCGCCATGGGCATCCATTTTTATAGAATCCCTGCTTTTATTTTTTAGAATAGTTCTCAGGTCATTAAACTTTTGATCGATAGTTTTGGATAATAACATTAACAATCTCCTCAAAACCATATTTTAAATTTATTTTTAAATCATGTCCTAAAGTAAAAATTGTAAAATAATCAACAAGTGATAATTTTTTTATGCGCTTATATAAATTTTCCCGGGTGATAGGTAAAATATCTATATAAGGATTTTTCATAATATCTGGATTTTTATTTCCTAAAGATTTAAGCAAATATGTAAGATATACAATGGTTGGGTCATCAATATCTATCTGACAAAATTCCTTTCTAATTCGCCCTTTTAGAAATCCCAATTTTTTTAACAAGGTCAAATACTTAGAAGCAATAATATCGATGGTAGAATTCGACCAATTTTTTATATCCGTATTTTTGTCTCTCAAATCATAAAGATATGCGGTAAATTCATCTTTTGGTACTGTAAGTCGGCCTGCTTTATAAAGTTTCATGCTTATTTTGGTAGTGAGTTCATAAAATAACCGATCGTTAAAAGCAAATTGCAAATATAAGGCTATTTTTTTAATATTCACAAAACTGCTCTGAGAGAAAAGAGCATAAAATACTTTTTGATGTTCTTCTGTTTTAAATTTTATGAAAGTTTTGGTTATTGCACTTAAAAATCTTTTCCGTGATTTTAAAGTTCTTATTCCATAAATATTTTGTTTAAAGATCTCTTCATTGATATATTCTTCACCTTTATGGTGAGCGAAGGCAGAAATTACATCATTAATTAAATTAAAATCCGGAATACTGGCAATTACATTTATATCTGAAGTGTAAATTGGTTCATTTTTTTTATGAGTGTTAATTTTTCTTTTATTCATAAGTAGACAAAATCATCCTTTTCTAAATTAAAATTTATTGTATATTTGCAAATTCTCTCCTTTTGGCTGTTATTAGCTTTATTCTTTCCTTTTTTAATAGTTCTAATTGTTCTTTTGGTAAACCACTTGCGGATAAACCTCTTGATTCGTAATGATTTTTAATTTTTTTCTCCAAAGAATGATATATTTTAGATTCACTTTGTGTCCATTCATTTTGGTCGTAAAATTGAGGAATTTTTTTCATTTGCTCAAAATATATTGATATGAAATTAAGGTAAACAGACGAGTTTCGAGCAACCGTTCCCAAGTGGTGATTGATTTCATCAAGCTGCATAATTCCATATCTGAGACGGTCTTGGTTTGTTTTCAGATTTTCTCTATTTTCAATTTCTTGTATTCTTTGCTGGTTAGTTAAATTACTAACTCCACTTTTTATTTCTTGCCTATCGGAATGTGCAATTATTTGTAATTGTTCTTCCTTCTTTTTATCAAAACTTTGTTTGAGAATTGTAATTAAAACTGAAACTCCAACAAAGATTGAAGTAACAATTTTAAAATTTAATGTTAGTGTCGATTGATCCAAATAAAAAGGGAATATGCATCCATAAATTACAATATATGCATAAGAAATATAATGCAAAAAATTTAAAATTCGAATCATTCAAGTTCTCCTAATTTTTTCTTATCAAAATTTAAGATTAATCTCCGTTTATCGCTGTTTGTATAATATGCTGGTAAATTCTACAAGTAGTATTTACCCATTAACTGCTTTTCTAATTAAAATTTGATATTTTTTATAATTATATCACACGGCTACGACTACTGTATGGCGATAATTGTAAAGATAATTTGAAATAATTGAAAAAATTTGATTTTTTATGTTTTTTTGTAATTTTATGTTAGTTAAATTTCAAAAGTGGACTATTTAAGAATCAAAAGTGGACTAAACTAAGCACACTATTTTTAGCTTTTATGTATAACTAAAAGCTCACTTTTATATTAGAATCTTACTTTAGATAGACTGGATTCTTTATATGGTACAATCTAGAGCTGTATTCTCTTATGTAATGGTGCACTAATTTTCTCTTTAAGCTCTAATTCTATATTATATCTTTTTAGTATTCCAGGTTAGTCCACTTTTGATTCTTAAATGACATTTTTTTTAATTTTATTGACAAATTATCAATCTAAGCTATAATATAAGTACAAGATAAGTTTATAATTTGGATCGGGGTGTCTCCCGGTCGGTAAAGGGTCTCCTGCAAAAGGAGACTCTTTATTTTATGGAAATAATTTTAAACCCCAGCCATCATATTTACCTTCTTTGTTACAATATATTTTCTCCTCAATAATCATAAAAGGTACATATGGTTCTTCACTATTTAATAAATGACGAGCTAAAGGATATGCACATAAATCTGCGACTTGAAGACCTATAATATTATCTCTCTTAAAGTTAAACTCAAGTTTTTTAATTTTCTTTTTTAATCTTTCAGAAGAAACATAATATGTACCCAAATCAAGAGTTGAATTAAATTGCGATAATAATTTTTGATCTTCTTTCCCCCCTCTTTTCTCTGCTACTATTTCTACTTCTGATTTTTTATCTAACTCATCTAGATAAAAAATTAATCTTTCAATTATAAAAGATAGTGAAAGTGAATAAGGATCTTTAGCGCTTTTCCCATATTTTTTAATGTATTCCTCCTTATTTATTCCCACTCCAATAATTTTAAACTTAGAATTTTTTATTATTGAGTTTATATTTTTGTAAAATTCTGCTTTTAAATTTAAGTCAAATAGTATTTGAAATGCACCTTCGCATTTTCTTATCTCTCTTGAATGGAGAATTACACTGGAAGTATTAAAATAATTTTGCTTAAACAAATTAATTTCTTTCTCGGTATTTTCTATTTCCTTCTGCTCAAAAAGGCAACCACAAAGAAGAAAGATAGGAAAATTGTGATCTATATAACTTAAACCATGGTCACCAGTTTCATCTAAATAAAGATAATACAATTATTTCTCCTTCTTTAAAAAATATTTTATAGAACGAATCATTCAAGTTCTCCTATTGTTTTTTCATCAATATTTATATTGATCTACGTTTCTCGTTTCTATAAGTTTACAGTTTTAGTTTTTTGATTTCAAGTTTCTAATTATATGTTATCAATTAATACTAATTATTATTCCCTCCTCTTCCCATTCCTCCCATTCTTGCCAATCGAGATTGGTAAGCTCCGTAAATTGAAGAAGGTCTTCTAGTTCTTTAAATCCTTCCAACTCTTCACTTAAAATGATAGATTCCCGCGTGCGCGGGAATGACATAAAGGGGAAGGTGATTATTTTCCAGGCGAGCGGTTCGCTTATTTTTAATATTTTTATCAGTTCATCCTGAGATGCGGTGTTGATATTTATGATTTGAACTTCCGGTTTTAGGGAAGTGGTAGACAAGATTTGGGGGTTATCGGATAGGCAGAAGTAGACTTCGGTTTTGGCCAGGGTGGAAATAGATATAGTTATGAATAGGACAATGATGAAAAAAGCAAGAATACCATATTTAGTATTTCTTTTTAGATATTGCATTAATAATGTGCTCTTTTTGATTTATTAGTACTTTTTAATATATTCGACAAAGAATTTAAAAATCCTTCTTTTTAGGAAGAAATGTTTTTCCACTCTGGCAAGAGTTTAGTATTCTGTTTTTTTTAATTAGTATAATCAAAACAAATTATCAGATCTTGTTAATCCAGCCTTCGAAAATGAATTCATTTAATACCGGGAACATTATTTCAAGCGCCTCGTTAAGATTTGCTTTAAAATCATCATCCATTTCTTCATCAGCGTTATCTGTGATCACCCGGAAAGAAAAACTTTTTACTCCATTTAATTGTGCTGTTTTTAAGACTGAAGAAGTTTCCCAATCGCATGCTATTGCACTTAATTTTTCATGTAACTCCCGGCGAAGATCTTTGCTTTTTACGTCTTTATCCCCGCTGGCAATATTACCAACTTTTATTGCAGAACCTATATCTTTTTCAATCCAAATTAAAAATTCTTTTAGTGCCTCTTGAGAAGAAACTTGATGAAATGCTGTACTTGTCTTTAACTCGTCACCTATTTTTGATAAATCATCACCCTGGAAGGCATCATATTCAAATGAATGCTTAGCACAGATAATATCATTAATGCTTAATTTTTCGGATAAAGACCCGGCAGCACCAATGTCAAATATGAAGTCAGGTTCAAACTTGTCAATAATTAATTGCGTTGCTGAAGCGCAGCGTATTTTCCCTGCACCTGCACTTACAGCAATTACTTCTACATCTTTTTCTCTTCTTGATGAAATTAGTCTGCCTGCTATTTCAATTTCATCACTTAACTTCAGTATTTTTTTGCAGCTCCGATATTCCTCGGGACAAGGACATATAATGCCAACCTTAACTAATGAATTGATCATAAATTTTTTACCTTTGGGTTTATTTTTTAATAGTGATATGTTAAATAATCTTTACCTGTTGCATTCAGAAGAAAATGGAAAATATATCTATTTATATCGCAGCGGTAAATCCGTTATGAATTGTTTAAGGTGTTCCCTTCCATCGGTAGGCCAAAGCCTTAACATTATAACTCATAAGGTTCACTCTTCTTTATTTTTATATTTTCTTTTTCTATATTACTTTTGTAGCTACTGCCCATAAGTAAAAGCTCTCGGGAGAAATTATTTTTAATTTATTTATGATATTAAGGTTATCCGGAAGATCCATATCCTTTATTTTGTCTAAATATTTCTCAGCTAATTTTATTTTTGGATCTGCTTTTATTTCTTTATATTTACTTATTATCCAATTATTTTCAAAACATTTCTTTTTTATCATTTATTACCCTTAAACTGACTAATGCGACATTTTAGCTTAATGTCGCATTAGTCAGTTTTATAGATCTATCATATTCAGTATCTGGTCCTTTATTTTTCTATTATGGGCATAGTCAAGTATTCCTGCCATATTAATCCGGTAATTAAGAATTATATTAGAAATAATTTTTATATATTCTTCTTTATCTATAAGACTAATCTTTTTCATTTCCATAAATAAATCAACAAGTATTTTTTCTATCTTTGTCTGATTTTTTTCTTTAGAAATGCGAGAAGAAACAGAGGGTCTTAATATAATAGTTTTTGTTTTTAATTCTACGAATTTTTCTTCATCAGCTTTATAAGGGGTAAGATAGACATTGTAATTATTTTCGCTTAATAAATCTCTTAGAGTAGATAGAAAATCTTTATCAGTATAGATAAAAGTTACAAATTGGCTGGGTAAATGATGGAAGAAGCCTTTTAGTTGTTCGGTGCTCCAGCAAGAAAATTCAAGAAGGGGGAATTTTTCTACCAATAATATTATAATTTTTTCAGTGGGTACTATATTCAGCTCAAATTCTTTTTGGATATTAGAATACCATCCTCTTCCTGCGGAGTAGATAATTTCTTCTTTTTTTAAAAGGTAAATCTGCTGTTTTAAGCTATTTTCCCTAAATTTAATTCCCTTTTCAGTGAAATATTTTTTTAAATCTTTAATATGGAAATAATATTTGTCTCTTGTATAATCAATAATAGATTCTTTAATAGTTGTGTTCGCCATCACTCCCCCTTTGTCATTTTATCTAAGAAAATATTAGAAACTTAAATCCTATCGTTTCATTCGAATTCTCCTAATATTTTTTCATCAAGATTTACAATTAGTCGCCATTTAGCGCTTTTCGGACCTTTTTCCGGAATGGTTGGATCAAGCAAAAGATAATTTCGAGTATTTAGTTTAGGAAGTTTTATTTTTATATTTAATAGTTCGCATAGGTAACCTAATCTTCTTAATACTCCGGAGTTTCCGATGCGCTGAGCATAATTTTGGAGTTTTTTTTGATTAAATTTATTATTTTTTAAAGCTTTGGCTACTTCAATTATTCCTCCGCAATATTGCGGTTTATCCAGGCAATCGATAATAGTTTTTTCTTTATCGGTTATATTTATCTGAGTCTCTTCAATCCATTCTTTTCTAATTCCAAATATTTTTTCTTTTTTCACCTTAGCTATTTTATATTGCACTCCAAAAACTTCAGGATTATGATTAAATCTTCTGGTAATTGTTTGGATAAAAACAGTAGTTGGAATTTGCTCAGTTAGGCCATAATAATTAAGAGCACTCCAATAAGCAATACTATATGGTTCTACCAACAAAGAACCTATTACAAATTCATGTAAGGTGTATTTTCCTTTCTCAGCCCCAAGAGGAATGATTAGGTATTTTCCTTTTTCTATCCGCTCAATTGCACCTCTTTGCTGTAATCTATATAATACCTTTTGTACGCTTTTTGTAGATAGATTACTTATTTTTAATGCATCGACAAAAGTAAAAGTATTGCCTTTTTTGGCTAAAGAATTTAATAGATCAATCCCTCTCATATTTTTACATAATGCTCCCTTCGTTTATCCTCTTTAATGTATCACATTGAGAATTATTATGCAATAAATATTGCATATTTGAGGGGACACTTTCTTTTTTTAAAATATATTATGAGTTTCGGGATGCAAGTATTTCACCCCCACCTTAGTCCTCCCCCCTCAAGGAGGAGGAAAAAAGAAGAAAAAGTATAAGTTCTCTTCTCAAGGGGGAGGAGAGAAAAACTAATGACAGAAATAGAGAAATGATGGATTCCCGACGGCTCGGGAATGACATATAGGGAAATGGGAATATAAAAGAGGAATATACCTCATTGATTTCGGCGAGACGCCTGTCCTATTCGACAACTTCCCAATGGCCGCCTTTGGCAGGGCCAATTCTTTTAATAATTCCCATCTCTTTTAAAACTGAGATATGCCGTAAAATTGTTCTTCGGTTTTTGCCGATAATTTTAGCTAATTCATCATAAGTAATCTTGTTATTCTTTTTCATCTCTACAATGATTATCCTTTGAATTTTAGGGACATTTTTAGGGACATTTTTAGGGACATTTTCTATTTTTTGGGGTATCATCTTTGGTCTTTTAAAGGTCACCGTAAAGAAATTATCAAATTCAAATTTAATCGGTGGTAAGCCTGCTTTCGATATGAGGTTCTTCATTTTATTAATACCGGTTCCCATCTTCTCGATGTATCCTGCTCGGTGTAGTAAATTAGCAATATTAGGATTTCTTAGGACGCTCTTTTTGCCAAAGTCTTCCGGTTTTAATCCTTTCGCCAGTCCACCAAAATTGGTTATGTCAATCCTATCGTCAAACATTTCTACCATTATATTAGTACCTTTTTTAAAATAATCCCGA
>Ga0208905_1000645_pt1 | contig 17717 bp, 12 predicted proteins | sample AntAceMetag02UKS_FD_184776 | JGI IMG/M metagenome (GOLD analysis project Ga0208905, IMG submission 184776) | Saline lake microbial communities from Ace Lake, Antarctica - Antarctic Ace Lake Metagenome 02UKS (SPAdes) (version 2) | ecosystem: Environmental > Aquatic > Non-marine Saline and... | reverse complement strand
GCCAAAAACATCAAGATGTTTTATGGGATTCAGGGTTAATCGGCCAGCCACCCGCGCAGTTGGATCACCAAGACTTTCCGCTGTATAACCATGGGCTACTTCGTGAATAACTATGGAAAATAACAGAATTATTATTTGAAAAATTATAAAAACGGTCATTGATTATTTTTTTATGTTGGGTTTAACTTAACTTCTTTAATGCTATGTCCCGATAAGCAAAGCTTGCATCTCCCTGCGTTCGGAAGAAACAGAAAAACAAGTTTTCAATCTTTCTTGCCCTGGGCTTCGCTATGCTTCGCATAAAGCTCAGCCCGTCTCCGCTGTTCGAACACAAGCAGTTGTGTTCTCACTACGCTCCGACCCCACTTGGGGCTGTAGTGTTAATTAAGATTTTATTATACGATAAAGAATCAAATCACATCAGGTTGAATAATCAAAGTCTAACTAAAATATTACGGTTGTCTAAAGACAACCTAACACTATCGGGATGAATGTATAGTATAACTTATAATTGTGAGTTGTGCTATAATTACAAATAAGCAAAGCTTGTTCCTGCGTTGGTTCGTAAAACAAATACTTCGCATTTGTTTTCCTCACCTTCCTTGTAATAATATGAAAAAAAGTAATGCCATTATTAAATTCGTTCTCGTCGTTTTAATCATCGGAGTAATCGGTGGTTTTTCCTTAATTTTTGACAAAATTTCTAATCTAACACAGGAAACTGAGGACTTGAAGATGAATATGCGCATTATTTCAGAAGATACGCAATTTACCCAATTAACGACACCTTTAGATAAAGAGGGTAAAGCAACCTCAACCGAAGAAGAAGCAACACCAATTAAAAAAGATGATATTGTAATCCCAACGGCTATTCTTTTTAAAACAAAGTCCAGTCCCCTTCTTTCGCCTCAGACGGATATCAATGTGGCAATTCAAAGATTGGTTAAGGAAAAAGAAACTGGCATCGTAAGAATTTATCTTAAAATATACACCAATGAAGCTGAGTCATACAGCGCGCTTGAACCGGGTAATCTTTTTGAGATAGTTGACCCAGGGGGTCAGAATCAGAAACCTCTAAATGTAAAAGGAGTATTTGATTCCATACCTCCACAGAGTTCGGTGACCGGAGAAATAATTTTCAAGATTTTACCGGACAAAAAATCAGTGATAATACAAATTGAATCCAAGGATGGCGCTAATTATTATGAGTTTAATTTTGAAAACGGAAGTTACAAAAAAGCAGTTCTCGGTTAGAATAAATTTAAAATTTTATGTTTTCTGTATTTTTACACTTGACCGTCAATACATATCCGGCTAATATACCAATATTATGAGACAGTGCGAAAGATGCGGAAAATCATATAATCTGGCCCAGAAGCGAAAGAAGCTTCGCGGTAAATACAACCCGACCAAGAAGTATAAGCAAAAAGCTAATCTTCACTGGACTCGACTTTTTGAGCCGGGCAAGCGTTCACTTGTTTGCGCTAAATGTTTAAAAACGCTTACCAAAAAAGTTCAGAAATAATCATCAATTTCATTAAATAAAAAACCCCGCCTGTTTAATAAACTGACGGGGTTTTTAGTAAATCGGATTTATCTCATTTATTACTGCGCCTTATAGTTTCATCACCAAATTTTTCACTCGCTTGTTCCGGCGTTCCTGTTGGAACTTCTGGCTGTTCCGGATTAATGCGTAATTTTAAATTATCTGCTCCTAGTTGTTGAACTCTACTATCTGCTTGTCTTATATGTTCATAAACATTCTCATTAACTTTCCGGACAAGTCCTATTTCTGTGTTCTCACCAGTTCCTAATGTCCGCGGCACCCAATCCGAGTTTTGAGGAAGTTCATGAGAGTGAAGCATGCCTTGAAATTCTTTAATCTGGTTAGAAAAATTCTTCATATTCACTTCGCCGTCTTTTATAAGCCCCTGAAGGGCTTTTTTACTCATTTCTTCACCCTGAGATAAATGACTGGCAAAAAGATCAGCTTGATTTTCATCAAGCCCAAAAGCTTGGGCAACTTTTTCAGTGGCGGACTCAAGTTGTTTTGAGCTCGCGCCACCAAATATAAACCATCCCTTATCCAATTGTTCATTAAGGGTGTTAAGAGCGGAAATTTTAGCTGGCCCTCCGGCTACTTCCTGCTGGGCTCCAACAATAGTCGCTTCTTGTTCTTTGGTAAGATATGTTTCCGGTTCTTCTGTTGCTTCAATTGTCTCAGCTACCCCAGCTTCCTTAGTTGCCTCCTGCTGGGCCTTAACAATAGTCGCTTCTTGTTCTTTGGTAAGATATGTTTCTGGTTCTTCTGTTGCCTCAACTGCTTCGGTTCCTCCTATCGCCGCTTCGGTTTTAAGATACTCATCCACGCCGCCGGCTTCCTTTACATTAGTTAATGTTTGGTCAACTGTTTGACTATCAATTGGTTTACCGGTTTTCTGGACAAGTTCATTTAAAATTTTATTGTTTTCAAGAATATTTGCCTTTTGAATATCAGAAAGTTCAGGAACCGCTCTCATAATTTCTTCAGAAGTGGCTGATTCACCAAAAAGTTTGTCCCAGTCAAGTTCTTCAAGTTGCTTATGGGTAAGAATACCAACGTCTGTACCTTTTGGAAGACCATACGCTTCCGGATTTTCCACTACTTTATCTTTGAGATAGTCAACAAGATGGGTATGTTCCGCTTCTCCAAGTTTATCAAAGTCGGGTATCATTTTTTGGAAAACAGAACGTTCGTCAAGTTGATTTTCAATCTCGTCCCATACACTTGTGCCACCTTGATACTCCATGTGGCCAGCAAGCGCAGATTCAACAATTGGAAGTTTTGATTCTAGTCCCGCTTCAGCCTCTGTTGGTATTTCTGGTTGTTCCGGTTCCTCTGTTACTTCAACTACCTCAGTTTCTCCAACTGCCGTTTCGGTTTCTCCAGTTACAGTTTCTGTTTTCAAGGTGTCAGTTGGTATGGTTTCTGTTTCTAAAGTGTCATCTGGTATGGTTTCTACTTCCAAGGTGTCAGTTGGTATAATTTCAGTTTCTGAAGTGTCAGCTACTGTAATTTCCGGAAAGTTCTCAATGGGCTTTTCAATAGGAATTTCTCCCGTGGATAATTCAAGTGCTTTTGCCACTTCATCGGTCCCCTCGGCAAAAAATTCCTGAGCATGTCTTGCTAAAACACCCGCGGCGGCAAAACCAGCACTCATAAGAGCTCCCCGAACCATTGATTTAACAAGTTTCTTTTTCCGGGCTTTTTCTGTCTTCTCTCCTCTGCGTTGAAGAAACTTCTCTAATCTGTTCTCTATGTCTTCCCTTATTTCTCCTTCAGAACACACTCCGGCCTGGGCAGTTGTTTCTAATAAATGGTAATGATTATTGAGGCGTTCCTTTTCACCGCCAAAATTAACCAAACCCTCTTGAACTTTTTCCCGCGTATAGTTAACTCTTCTTTTTAGCATACCAAAAAGCTTTTTTTTCTCTTCTATTTCTTTCTTTGTTAATTTGTCTGACTTATTATTTATATTTTCAATCCGGTCCATAAAGTCGGTCATCTTTTCAGTGAGACTTTCGGCCTTAACCACGTCTTTTGTGGTTTCACCTTTAGCTTCTTTGCCTTTGCGGGCCATGATATCTTGCTCTTTCAATGATTCTTTTGTCCGCTGGCGAGCTCTCCAACCGCCCAGAAAAGCGGCGGCGGCGGGGGCGCCGACAAGACCCATAATTCCAATTGTAGCGGTGCGGGCAATATAACCAGCAGCCATATATCCGCCTTTTTCGGCGGTGGTAGTAATCACCCGGCGAATTGCCTTGGAGGTGCTCATCCTTTCAAGTTCCCTTTCAGCGTCAGGGTGAGTATTAAGGAACTGATTCTCATGAACCATACGGGTAATTTTATTGACGTAGTCAATAGCGTCAGGTAAATTCTTTTCTTCGGTTTTAAGTTTAAGTAATTCTTCTTCAGCTAAATCATATTTATTTTTGGCTTTGAAATGTTTTTTCTGATTTTTTAGAGAAGCGGTTTCAAAACGCCATTCCTCGGGAATTTTACTGAAATCAGAGGCTATTTCGTTGAATTCTTTTAATGTTTCCTTCTGTTCCGGATTGAGGTCTTCAGACTCAGGAATATATTTTAGCTCCAATTCTCCAAATTCCATTAGTTCAACCTCGGGACCATCGGCGGCTCTTTTTATAAGATCTTTTAAAACATCGCCATGGACACCCATACCGCCTTTCATTAATTCTTCTTTGGTAATTTTTTCTTGTTTGGCTATCTGATACTCCTTAGTAATACTTCTCCGAATCTTACCAAGAAAATTAGCTCCAGATTTTCCCTTTTCATATTCTTCTTGTGCCTGCTCCTGAATTCTTCCGAGGGTCAACTGCCTCAAATTCTCCAAAATAAGGACCTGGCGTCCTTCGGAAAGTTCATCAAAACCTTCCAGTTTTTCTAAATCATGCTCGAAAATCCCGAAATCTATAAACATTTCATACCTTTCTTTTTTTCTCTCTATAAAATATTTTTCTTCCAGTTTTTTTTCTTCTTCTTCTGTTTCTTCCTTTTCTATTGTCGGAATTTCTTCTCCCCCACGTTCAGTTTTTTCTTCCTGCTTTTCCCTTTTTTCACCTTCTTCTTTTGAAAATTCTTCAAATTTATTCATATTTTTATTATTAAATTATTTTCTAATTTTTAACCATTAATATTATAGCACATCTAAGCGTATCAATCAAATATCAAACTTTGGGATTACCTTTGGAAACTATCTTTAATTATGTGCGGCCAGCGAGAATCGAACTCGCGTCTACTGCTTGGCCCCGCAGCAATTTTACCTTAAAGATGTGCGAATGACGGGAATCGAACCCGTGCCCCCTGCTTGGGAAGCAGGTATTCTACCATTAAACTACACTCGCAAAATTGAACGGGGTCCTCGATTTCTTATCTAAATTTTACCAAAATTTAGAAGAAATCGGGAGAAGCAGTTATCCTGCCATCCCGATGCTGTCAAAATCTTAGATTTTGCTACCTCATCGAGGACTCACGATCCCGACTTTGTCGGGAATCGGAGCTAAACGATGGCCGCTTTATTTTCTTTCTCAATTATATTCTGGTCCAGTTTTTGAAACAAAGGTTCGGGATTATTTATTGAAACTTCTCCAAGTTTTTTCTTGATAACCTCGGTATTCTCCGGCCAACTGTCAAAATTAACCCCGATAATATTTTCAAGTTTTTTCACGCTTTCTATAAGCAGGGGCTTGATAATTGCCTGGAGGGATAGAACCATAAAGACGGCGTTTGAGAGAACAGCGGTTTTTTCTTCCTCATCCTCAATTTTCCAAGGTTCCTTCTCGCTTAAATATTTATTACCGAAATCCGAAAGAGCAAGAAGGTTTTCAATATATTTTTTATATTCCGGCTCCAAAAGATTTCTCTTAGCTCCCTTTATTCTTTTTTCTACTTCTTCAACCACCCTATCTTCAAGAATTTTATGGTTAATTGAAAAACCTTCGGCTATTTTCAAAGTACGGTTTACAAAATTGCCGAAATTGCCGATTAACACATTGTTATGGCGCTCAATAAAATCTTCCCAAGTAAAACTGGTGTCGGCGTGTTCGGGCATGATAAAAGTGAGATAGAATCTTACAGAATCAAGACCATATTTTTCAATGATGTAACCGGAGTCAACCGCCACTCTCCTGCTTTTTGAAAATTGTCTGTTTCCAAAGTTCAAATACTGATTTACAACAGGTTTATCCGGAAGATGAAGTTTTTCGTCGTAGAGATGAAGCTCGCCGGGCCAGAACATAGTATGGAAAGGCAGGTTGTCCTTACCCATGAAGTAATAATGAAGGGCATTCTTGTTGTGCCAAAAATCTTTCCAATTCCGATTTTCTTTTTCGGCCCATTCTACCGAGGCGGAGAAATAACCCATAACCGCTTCCCACCATACGTATATTCTTTTATTGTTAATATTTTCAATTCTATCCTCCTCCGAAATATTGTTAACCGGCAAAGGAATGCCCCAGGTGAGATCTCGGGTAAAAGGTCTGGGTTTTAATCCGCGGTCAAGCCAACCCTTGGTTTCATTTCTTACCCAAGGTTTCCAATTCCCGCTCGTATTCTTAAAATATTCTTTAATAAAGGGTTCAAGTTTTTTAAGGTCAAGGAAATAATGCTCACTTTCTTTTAATTCAACCGACTCGCCGGTCAACCGGCTCCTTGGATTTTTAAGTTCTCCCTGGTCCAAGACCCGGCCGCAATTGTCACATTGGTCGCTTCTCGCTTCTTCAAAACCGCAATGGGGACATTCGCCTTCAACGTAACGGTCCGGAAGAAATTTTTCATGCTCGGAATCGTAATACTGTAAGGCAATATTTTTAAAAATGTATCCTTTCTTAAGAAATGAAAGGAAGAAATTCTGGGCTATCTGCTGATGATTTTCAGTAGCGGTTTTAGTAAAAATATTAAAACTAATGCCGGCTTTCTTAAAAAGTTCAACGTGTTTCGGATGGTATTCATCCACTAATTCCTGCGGTTTAAGATTTCTTTTGTCAGCTTCAACGGTTATGGGAGTTCCAAAACAATCAGAACCGGAAACCATTAAAACATCATCGCCTAAATATCGATGAAATCGGGCAGTAATATCGGCCGGAAAAAGATATCCGGCCAAATGACCAATATGCAAATCACCATTTACGTAAGGCCAGGCAACTCCAATAAATATTTTTTTCACCATGTATTTATTTTTAAACAGAATTACAAATTATACAAGTAAAAAGAAAGAAGCTTCCCGAAAGGGAGCTTCTTTCACGGCCTGTTTTCAGACTTCCCGACGATATGTCAGGTGGGTCTCCGCAGCAACCGATTCCCGAACGAATCAGCAAACCGGCGCAATCGTTGAGATTCACAATGAATCTTTAGGAGTCCCATTTAAAATTCACATGATTCGGAATCTAAAAACAGCACCTACTTGTATTATATCATAATTTTAAATTTCCAACCTGGGGATTACTCATCCCGATAAGCAAAGCTTGCATTTCCCTGCGTTCGGAAGAAACAGAAAAACAAGTTTTCAATTTCTTCCTCACTTGGGACTGTAGTGTTAACTTTACATCCTAACTATATTATGGAATACCGAAATAATATTAAGTCGAACAACAAAACATTAACCGTGTACTACGGGTATGCCCTAACGGGGCACACCCTAACACTATCGGGACTCATCAACACCAAATCTTTTATAACTGAATGGTTTAAAATCTTTGCCAAACCAGTGCATTATTTCATGTTCCGCTTCTTCGTCGGTTTCGGAAGCGTGGATGATATTCATCACACATCTTTTTTCGGTGTTGGCAATAGCTGGTGAGTCAATGGAAAAATCACCGCGGATAGTGCCCATATCAGCTTGAAATGGCAAGGTCGGACCGACAATTTTGCGAACCATATCAATAGCATGAGTACCCTGAATAATCATCTTAACCAAGGGAGCGGAGACCATATAATCAACAACCCATTTCCTAACCATCCTGCCTATTTCCGTCTGGTCATCAGTGCCTAAACTTTGTTTGGCGCTAATCCCATATTTTTCATACGTAGAAAGCGTTTTGCCACCAAGGCGATAAATCCAGTCTTTGTCTTTAGGGTAATGGTTATCAATATCTTCATAGGCGGGCTGAAACATTTCAAGAGCAACTACTTTGAGATCACGCTGCTCAAATCTTTTTATAACTTCTCCAACAAGCCCTTTCTTAACTCCGTCAGGTTTTATAAGAACTAAAGTTTTTTCTTTTTTAAATTTATTTATGTCCATCGTCTTCTTTTTTAATATGAAGTTCTTTAAGCTGCTTCTCTTCAACTTCACTAGGAGCGTTCATCATAAGGTCTCTGCCATCGCCGGTTTTCGGAAAAGTAATTACCTCTCGGATACTCGGTTCATTTTCTAAAATCATCATTACTCTATCAAAACCAACGGCAATACCGCCATGGGGCGGAACGCCATATTGAAAAGCTTTCAGAAGTTGGCCGAAGCGTTCTTTGATATCTTCTTTCTTATGTCCCAAGGCTTCAAAGACAGCCGAGAGAAGTTTGGGGTCATGAATTCTTATCGAACCTCCGGCAATTTCATATCCATTTAAAACAAGGTCGTACTGGCGAGCTTTTATGGAAGATGGGTCTTTTTTAAAGCTTTCTTTAAATTCCTCCACACTTTCAACTTTTGGCATAGTGAAAGGATGGTGAACGGCAGCCCATCGATTACCTTTCCCCTCTTTTCTTTCAAAAGCCGGGAAATTAGTTACAAAAAGGAAAGCCAACTCATCGGGATTTTCCTTATTTTCCCTTACGTCCGGCCGGTCAGTTTTATGTTCCTTTAAGGCCTCCTCGTATGTTATTTTGGGAATATGACCGTTTTTATCCAAGATAAACTTCTTATCGGGATACATTTTTTTTACCAGAGACAAAAACAGTTCTTCGGTAAGAGATAAAATCTCTTCTTCATTAGTGAAACTCAATTCAATATCAATCTGGGTAAACTCCGGCTGGCGGTCACCGCGAGTATCTTCGTCTCGAAAACACCTGGCTAATTGAAAATATCGCTCAAAGCCGGCTACCATCAAGAGCTGTTTGTATTGTTGGGGTGATTGGGGAAGAGCGTAAAATTTACCGGAGTGAAGCCGGGAAGGCACAAGGTAATCCCGAGCTCCTTCCGGAGTTGATTTGCCGAGAATTGGAGTTTCTATTTCAACAAAATCCCGGTCGGCAAAGAAGTTTCTTACATAATTTGTTACCTTGCTTCTGTTTCGGATATTTTTTTTCATTCTATCCCGGCGAAGGTCAAGATACCGGTGTTCCATTCTCTTCTCCTCATTTATATCCATACCGTCGCCGTCAATTGAGATTGGCGGGGTTTTGGCCTCGGTTAATACTTTAAGATCAGAAACACTCACTTCGTATTTACCGTTCGGGAGATTAGGATTCTCCATTCCCTCGGGACGTTTCTTAACCTCACCTTTGATTTTTATTACCCACTCCGACCGGAGAGAGTTAGCTAATTTGTACAATTTCTCATCTTTGGGTGTAAAAACAATCTGAGCAATCCCCTTCCTGTCACGGAGGTCAATAAAAACTATCTTGCCGTGGTCACGACGATTCCCAACCCAGCCGGCCATTTCAATTTCCCGGCTCTCGTATTTTGAAATCTGATTTGAAAATATTCTCATATTAAATTTCCTTGTCTTAAATTCTACCAATTTATTATATGTTTCACAATCAACAGTAAATATAAAAGGTTATGTTATTTTGAGGCTAAGCCGAGGAACTTTGTGATAGGAAACATCATCTTCCTTGTTTTACCATCCGCTGCAACCTGTTCCAAAATAGAACAACACGGGGACAGTTCCCCCTAATGGTAAAAAACTTCAACCGTGTTGTTTTTAGGAATTACTTTTATAGTCCCATGTTTGTCGGTTCTAAAAATGGAGGCGCCAATTTGTTTAAGTCTCTCCAGCGTTTCTTCGGTCGGGTGGCCATAACTATTTTCACCAACCTCAATTACAGCTACTTTTGGTTGAATAATATTTAAAAATTCAGCCGAAGAAGAATATTTGGAACCATGATGGGCAACTTTTAAAACGTCTATTTTCCCTGTTTTATCTTTGATTAACTCTTCTACTCTCTTTCCAATATCGCCAGTGAAAAGAAAATTGGTGTCTTTATATACAAGATTAAAAACAAGCGAGTTTTCGTTTATATCTTTAAACTTTTCTTGCCCCGGAGAAAGAACGTTTATTACTGAGTTCTGATACTTGATTTTATCCCCGGTTTTTAAAACTATACCTTTTACCTTATTTCCATTAATTACTTTCTCTAAATCACGGAGGGCTAATGATTGTCCTTTAACTTCATTCCAAAGAAAAGCGCCTATTTTATATCGGTTCATAATACTGATTAAACCGCCAAAGTGGTCAAGTTCAGCATGAGTCATTGCCACCAGGTCAATATAACGGTCGGTAAAAGGTAAAATATCAGCAAGCTCGGCCAGAGCCCGACCATTAGAAGGACCTCCGTCAATCAGAATTTCCACACCGCCAGGTAAAACAATTAATTCACTATCGCCTTGGCCGACATCCAAAAAATAAACCCCCGGCTCGGCCGAGGTACCAAAGAAAATGTAACCAAAAAGAACAAGGTCAAAAATCAAAAGGACAAAAATCACAATTATCGTCTTATCCCGGCCTAATTTTTCAAAAATAGGTTTAAACATATTCTTTTCTTAAAGTCACGGTCCAAATTAAACCGACTATGATTAGATAGTAAAAAATAAGGCCGGTCAGGTTGAAATTTAAATCAAGTGAAGGGCTAATACCGGCAAAAAACTTGATAACACCGGTTTCAAAATAAAGAAGAATAGCCGTGAACCAGCCGAAAATTAACGATAAATAATATGAAATTAGAGAAACAAAACCAATTACAAATCCTAAGGTCATAGTGATAGGAATAAGTTCCAGAATAATTACATTAGCTAAAAGTGAAATAGAAGAAAAAGTATCAAAATTTAAAACCAGGATTGGAAGAACCATAAGCTGAGCCGAAGCGGTGGTAAAAAGATTATCCCGCCAAGATAGAAAACCCGGGGTTTCTTTCATCTTAATAAGTTTTTGTAGCGCCGGTTTTAAATAAACGATACCTAAAACAGCCAAAAAGGAAAGTTGGAAACCAACATCAAAAAGCAATACCTTGGGATTTTGAAGAGTCATTAAAAAAGCTGAGAAAATCAAAGCGTTTTTCATATCATAAAACCGGCCGGAGCGATCGGCAACAAGAACTAAGATGCCCATGATGGCGGCTCGAATAACTGAGGCTTCGGCGCCGGTCATAACCACAAAAGCGGCAATGAAAAGTCCGGTAAGAATAAATGAGATTCGCCGATTAAAAAAATAAACGAAAATACCCAAAACGACCCAGATAATAATACTTATATTGTAACCGGATAAGGCAACTAAGTGAGTGGTACCGCTTTCTTTCATGGCAATCTTAAAATCCTTAGTCATTCCACTGTAACCACCAAAGGTAAGACCATTCAGAAAAGCGGCTTCAAGAGGCGGAAGAACTTTCTGAAACGATTCATTCATTCGGTTTCTTATTGAATAAAGAACCGATTTTATCGGTGAACCACCTCCGGCGCCAACAAGCTTTATTTCGGGAAAATAAGCCACTCCGCTTATCCCTTTTCCGGCAAGATAATCACGGTAACCCTTGAATTTAGGTTTTCTTATCCTACCTTTAATTTTCAATTGGTCTCCGTACTCAAATTTAGGATATTTGGAAGTTTTTACAAGTATTTTCCCTTTCAGGGGTTTGTCTAGCTCAAACGCAAACTCTCGGCATTCGTCTTTAATAGTCGGATTATTAACTACCACGCCGAAAAATTCAATTTCCTTATCAAAGAAAATATTTATATTTTTAAACCTCAAATCATGAGCGGTATAGTAAAGAGCGCCGAGAAAAACAAATAAGGATAAGAAACTCAGCCAGAGAAATGCCTTTTTGTTTTTTAATTTCCAGAGAAATAAAAACGTTCCGGCGACTGCCAGAACGAATAAAATAATTAAGGAACTTGCTCCCAAACTTTTAAAAAATACTCCGAGGAGAAAAAATAAAGTAGTTGAAAAGAATACTTGGTGAGGCTTCATGGTCTTCTAAACTTGATTTTGGTTCAAGTCCCGGAGTTTAGATATCATATCATAAAAAAACAGTATTAAAAAAGGAGCATTAATTTTGCTCCTTTATTTATACTCCAATTTTCATTCAAGCGGTGATTCCAATTCCATGTTGCTTACTTCTACGGTTACATTAAATGCCGTTTTGCAATTTAAACAAAGTACTCGAATTTTGGCTTTTAATCTATTTACATTAATAGATAAAATGTCTACTGAAGAAGTGCCTATTTCGCCTTTATTTTTGCATACCGGACATATAGGGACAACTTCTATGCCGCCTTGTTTTCCTTTAATAAAATCTGCTTTAAATTCCTGATTTTTCATGACAACCTCCTTTTTTTAGTTTTTAATATTCTATCTGTAGTATATAAGAAAACTTCTTTTTTGTAAACCCCTCACCCATAAATATTGTTAGAGAGAAAATAAACATCACAAGATATAGAAAACTCTCACGAAGTAAGCACTATTTTACAAAACTCATTATCAAGACGAGTTTGTATTTTTCTTTAAAAAAACTTCTTCCATTTCTTTTTTATCCAATTCATTAATACTTCTCAAATATTTTTCTGTTTTCTCTGATTCTTCCAAAAAACTTGAGTCGTACAAAATCGCTTGCTCACTTATTCTAAGAGCTGTTTCATTAATTCCCCTGAGTTTTATATTGCAAAGTTTTCTAACTCTTGAAAGCGCTACATATCCCATCCCTTCAACAAATGATTTACTAAGGTCAATATCCGCCGCGTCCAAAGTCATACCCTGGCTTTTATGAACTGTCACCGCCCAAGCTAGTCGGAGAGGTAATTGAGTTATCCTTGCCTCCATATTTCCTCCCTCATCTTCAATATCCCAACTTGCCGGTAAAGCAATTATCCTATCCCCCTTAAAAGTTTTTATTATCGGAAATTTATCATTATTAAATCCAATTACTTTCCCCAGCGTTCCATTTACATATCCTTTCTCAAAATTATTTTTCACAAACATAATCTTAGCCCCTTCTTTAAGAACTAAACGCTCCGGCGCCAGACAGTATTTTTTTAAAAATTCCACTAATCCGCTCTTACCTTCTGATTTCATAAAATATTCCTCCTCCCGCGCATCAATTTTATCAAGTTCCAAAACGTTAATCGCGTCAACATCTTTATTATGCGTGTAAAGCCGCACCGGTGAAATACTAGCCGAGATTTCTTTATTTCCCCTATCTAACAAAATCCGTATAGTGTCCCCGGTAACTTTATCCCCTCTTATATCATTAAGAACCTGGGTAAGTTTCTCATCCCCGTGCCGATGCTGTTCGTGAAGATAACAAATCTTTACATCCATCTCCCGCCATACATACGATTCAACCATAAATTTTGAATCTTGGGTTATTCTTTTCTGAACCGGTGGCAGTTGAAAAAAATCTCCGGACACAACTACTTGAAGACCGCCGAATGGTTTAATGTTCCCTCTTGTTTCCCTACAAATTCGGTCAACTAAATCAAACTGATGCGAGTGAAGCATTGATATTTCATCAATTATTAAAACTTTTGCTCGCCTAATTCGGCGGGATAAGTAACGTTTTCTTACAAGTTTCTTTAATGTTTTGTCCGATAAATCTTCTTTAATTCCCAATCCGGACCAAGAGTGAATCGTCCGGCCGTTTATATAGGTAGCGGCGACTCCGGTTGAAGCTGTTATCGCCACCGGCACATTATTTTTCTTTAAATAATCAATGTACTGGTTTAACACGTAAGTTTTCCCGCTCCCCGGCGGTCCGGTAAGAAAAGTATTATACCCTGTCTTTAAAATATTTAATGCCTGACTCTGTTTCATCCCGATAGTGTTAGGGTGTCCTTGGACACCCGTAGGTTATAGTTAATGCTTTATTGTTCGACTTAATATTATTCAGGTATTCCATAATATAGTTAGGATGTAAGGTTAACACTATCGGGATTCATTTTTAGATGATTAGGAAGTTAGGTAATTAGGAAACTTATAATTAACAATTTTAAATTCATTCCGACATCACAAAATTGAGAGTTTGAGTTGAGTTTGGATGTTAAACATCCCCAAATTGAGAGTTTCTTTCTTTTTTCTTTATTGCTCACTACTAATTTAATTGTATCACGACTGTGCCAATATTTTATAAAAATTTAAATGGGATATAAAAAAGAGCAGTAAATTTTTACTGCTCTTGTTCTAGTTTTTTTGCGTATTCAACGATACAGCTTACAAATTTTTGGCTGTTATTATAATGATAAAGCGACTGAGTTTGAATTTCAGCCCAACCATTTTTCGTAAGATAATTCGCGGCGCTGAATATAGCGTCAGCCGATTCATTCAAATCAATTACCCCATCACTATTCCCGTCAATGCCATAAGTTAGATAACTTGAAGGTAGAAATTGCGGTATACCAAAAGCTCCAGCATAGGAAGACTGAGTGAAAAAAAGAGGCAAATCTGCTTTAAGAAAAGCTCTTATTTCTTTACAAACCCAATCCTTCCGGTTTTTGTCGGGGCTATACCTTAAAATACTAAGTAACACCCCAAAAGCCTGATACCTACCGGTATTATCTCCCAATTTACTCTCAATATGTAAAAGACCAACGAGAATCCCGGCTGGAATTTTAAACCTTATCTCAACGCTCTCGAAAATCGCTTGATTTCGGTTATAAAATTGGCGGCCTTTTTTAATTGCATCCGGTTCAAGAAATTTCAGATATGGGTTGTATGTGGAACTTTTTTCCATCGTCCGTCCGGCCTGAAATTTCTCCGCAATTTTTGGATACCAAATAACCCGTTCATTGGTTATAAAAGCTACGGCTTTTTCTCTTTCAATTCCGTCTCTTTCCAAACCATCCAAAAGTTGTTGAAAAGCAGGAGTATCTAAATATTCGGTTTCGGCGGGGTAGCGCAGAAAATACATACCCAAAAAAACAATAACTAATACAAATCTTGTCATCAGTTGCCTCCTTTCCTGTTTTAATTTGTTAAATTTTCCCGACATTGTCTAAATTTTAATTTAGATACAATGTCGTGAATTCTCGATTTTCTTTCTAAATTAGTAATTTAGAGAAAATCGGAACTATTCAAAATATATCAAAATTTGATACGAGTCGTCAACCCCAAAACCAAACATAGAAACTTTTAACAGGTAATTATTCCGCCGCCCAGCATTTTACTATCATTAGTGTATAAAACAGCAGATTGGCCGGGAGCGATGAATTTTTGAGGTTTCTCAAAAACCAGCTTATAACTTCCGGCTGATAGCTTATAGAGAACAGCATCAAAGAGAGGTTGGCGGTAACGAACTCGCGCTCTGACTTTTAATTCTTTATTCTCAATTTCTAATTCCGGTGAAATAAAATTAACATCGGTTAACTTTATTTCATCCTTAAACAAAGCGGGATTATCTTTTCCTTCGGCCATTGTGAGAGTGTTTTTTTTGACGTTTTTCTCAGCTACATACTGGGGCTTGGTATCACCGCCGGTAGATGTTTTGGGATTACCAACGCCAACATGGCGTTGTCCAATTGTGTAATAATAAGCGCCTTCGTGTTCTCCTATTTTTTTTCCTTTTAAGTTTAAAATATCACCCTCCTTAGGTGGAATATAATTTTTCAAGAAATCCCGCAAGCTAACTTTTCCTAAAAAGCAAATACCTTGAGAATCCTTTTTGAGCGCGTTTGACAGGCCAGCTTTTTTGGCTATTTCTCTTACCTTAGTCTTTGTATAATTTCCAATCGGGAAAAGAGAATGTTTTAAGTCATGTTGATTCAACTGCCAAAGAAAGTATGATTGGTCTTTATTATCATCTACGCCTGCGTACAAACCGAATTCCGGATTTTTCTGCTCTTTACTATTCGCTATCCGCCTTTTTATTACATAATGCCCGGTGGCGATGTAATCAGCGCCCATTTGAAGAGCTTTTTTTAAGAAAAGTCCGAATTTAATCTCCCTATTACAAGCAACGTCCGGATTGGGGGTAACGCCTCTTTGGTATTCACGAACCATATATTCAACCACCTTTTTCTTGTATTCCTCTTCAAAGTCAAAAATATGGAAAGGAATATTTAAATACTCCGCAACCTGACGAGCATCCTCGGCGTCACGTTTAGCGCAACCGTCAATATTGAAACAGTGTAAGAACACACCGGTTACATCGTATCCGGAATTTTTAAGAAGTAAGGCGGCCACCGAAGAATCAACTCCTCCGGAAAGACCGACGAATACTTTGTTTTTGCTGTTTTGCTTATTAAACATCGCTTTACGTTATAATTAATTAGTTATAAAAATCAAACTTGGCAAGAAGTGAGTATAATGTACTATATATAATGTGCTTAATACTTAATACTTTGTACCGGATGTCGTTCATCCTTCAGGATGTGCGACATCCCAAAATTGAGAGTTCTTTTTTCTTTTCTACTTACCACTTATCCCGATTTTATCAAAATCTTTGATTTTGAAATAAAATCGAGGATCCTCGATGCGGTACAAAATTAAAATTTTGAACGAATCGGGACTACTTACTAATTTTATGCTTTCTTATACCAATTTAAAACCAGGTATTAATTTTATAAAGGATGGGCAACCATTCACCGTTCTTGATTATACCCACGTAAAAAAACAAAGGGGCGCTCCGATAGTTCAATTAAAAATTAAGAATCTAATTTCGGGTAAAACTCAAAAAACCACAGTTCATCAAAACGAAAGTTTTGAGGAAACTGAAATCGAAAAAGTCCCGGCCGAGTTTATTTATTATCAGGAACACCAACAGCAATACTGGTTTAAAAATCCGGAAAATCCCAATGAACGTTTTCTGCTTGATAAAAAGCTGGTTGGTGACGCCCGAAACTATCTCAGGCCCGGCCTCAAAGTTGAAGTAATGAAATTCAAGAATAACTTTGTCAGCTTAAAACTGCCGGTAAAAGTGGATTTGAAAGTAATTCAAGCTCCGCCGGTGGTAAAAGGAAACACAGCTGAAGGAGGGGCAAAACAAGTGATAGTTGAAACGGATTATAAAATAACAACCCCGCTTTTTATTAAAAAGGGGGATGTTATAAAAGTAAATACGGAAACTGGAGAATATGCGGAAAGAATTACGGATTCCCCAGTTAATCATTAATATTAAATATATCGGGTGTTCAACACCCGATAATTGTATTCTTATTGCTCTTTAAACATCTAGGGGGTGTTGAACACCCCAAGATTCTATTAACTCAGTAGCTATTATACATCGCTTCTACTTCTGCGGCAGAGAGGGCACGGTTGTAGATGCGGATGTCGTCGATTAAACCCTTAAAGGTATATGATGTGCTAAGTGCTAAGCCGATTGTAAAAGGACGATCAAGACCTCCGGATATCCCCACATACCCAGAACTTGTGGAAGAATCTTCTTCTGTTTCGTTTTTATAAATTTTCAATGTCGTTCCATTATAAGTAGCAACAATATGTTGCCATTCACTATTAGCACTTATTGTAGAAACAGTAGTTCTGTTATGAGTTCGCGTATTTAAACTAAATCTTGTGCTAGCACTAGAATAGCGATACAGCCCGGTATCATCAGTGGAACTTCCACCTCCATTAAAATTTTGTTCACCTACTATTCCTTGTAATGCTTTACCGCCAGGCTCAGATTTTATCCAACAAGATAGCGTAACTTCTGGAAAATTTGTGTTTGTGATATCAAAATAATCATTTATGGTTTGAATATAATCATCAATTCCATCAAAGGTAACACAAGATCCCTTCTTGCATCCTGATGAAGTGTGGAGGTCGGTAATGGTTGAAGAAGAATACATTGTTCCGTTATTCCCATATCCTGATGAATCGGTAACGGTAGTGCCTGATTCATCAAACTTCCAATATCCAGTTAAACCATGAGTAAAAGGAGCAAGTTCCAAGTCAGTCCCTGTTTCATATGTAGCTGGGTCTACTCCTCCGTCGTCAGCTGCGTCAGCTGCTCTTGTTTCTGATTCAAATATAGCTGACAACTTCCAAGAACCTCCTGATACGTAGGTATAATACTTTGA
>Ga0208905_1000644_pt1 | contig 17717 bp, 28 predicted proteins | sample AntAceMetag02UKS_FD_184776 | JGI IMG/M metagenome (GOLD analysis project Ga0208905, IMG submission 184776) | Saline lake microbial communities from Ace Lake, Antarctica - Antarctic Ace Lake Metagenome 02UKS (SPAdes) (version 2) | ecosystem: Environmental > Aquatic > Non-marine Saline and... | reverse complement strand
AACTACTTCTTCTACAACCACTTCTTTTTCTGATTCTACAAGTTTAGCTTCTAAGTCTTTAATCAATTCCATTTTCTCTTGAAACTCTTCGGCGGAAATCATAGTGTTACTTCTAGCACTTTCTCTTTCATACAAACCTTTAAACTTAGTAGCAAGTTCTTTAGAATCCTCTGCTAGTAATAAAGCTGTTGCAAGTTGTTCAGCTAGGCTTACATTTTCTTTTGTAGCTACTTCTACTTCTTCTTTTAAAGAATCTGCTTTTTCACCTTTTTTAGCTAGTTCACTAAATGCTTGGTTAGCTTCTTTTAATTCAGCTATAATACCTGTCTTAATATCCATTGCGTAATCTTCTTCACAAAAAGTCAAAAGCTCATCGTACTTAGCTATCTTTTCACTAAGGTTTGTAAGTTTTTTTGTTTCTGTAAGATGTGTACCCATGAATAACTTGAAATTACGTTCTTCAATTTTCATTTTATTATCCTCTTTTAATTTTCCTGTTTTATTTTCTTCTATTACATCTTCTACGATAGAATCTGTAGTAGTTAAAGAATCTTTATTTACTGTCTCATTGACTATTTCATCGGCTTTAGAAAACTGTACTTTTTGACTAGCATTAAATACTAAGTCTCCAGGTCTTTCAATAGCGAAAGTTTCTTCTTTAACTGTTTTACCATCTTTCGAGTTTATTTCACCAAGTCCACTTGAGCTTAGCTCAATGTAACCTCCAGCATCTAGTCTTTCTTTCACATCGCCACCATTTGTACCTACAAGAAATAAATCCGCAATAACCGTACTATTACTTTCTTTAATTCTCATGTTATGATAAACACAAAATACATCTTTTTGTTTTGCATCATCTTTTGGGTGATCTAAAAGTCCTACGCTACCATCCCAAACCTCAGCTTGTTTTGATATAACATTTTCCCATAATTTCTTAGTATATATTCTACCATTTAAATTCTCATGGTTATATCTACTAATTTCAACTTCGTATGCACCTCTTGATTTATATTTCTTCCCATCGGATGCTTCAATAAGTTGTGTGGATTCTGTTATAGGCAATGCTTTTAATATCTTACCTCTAAAACTTTCCGTTAATCTCTCTAAAGCCATTTTAACCTCTCTATTAAATATCTACTTATATAGTTAAAGTTTTTTATTAACTTTATTTTTTAGCTTCTTCTAGCTTACTTCTTTGTTTTTTGTAGTGTTCTGATAGTATTTCTAAATGAGTAGTTTGCTCTTTACTTATATTATACGCATTTACAAAGTGTGAATTATTCCTTACACCCTCTCTTAAAGATAAGTTTCTATATGAATCCATACAAACTGAATCAAATAAATCTTCATCTATTCTATCATTTATTTTACTTTCATTAACTTCATTTTTAGGTTTTGTTTTTTTGTATATTTTTACCCAATCTTCAATATCTTCATAACTTAGATAACTCTCACTACCTAACACCGACATTACAACTTCCACAGGCAAACTTTCATCTCTATCTAATCCTAATGCAGCACTTAACCCATCCACTATATCTTTTGCTAATCTAAATGAATCCGACTTAGCTCTCATTCTATCAGATGATTCTTCTAATATAGGGTAGTTCATAGCTAGATTAAAATTAACATCCGTCTCAAAGTCTCCAGTAATTGCTATGTGTGTTCTAATCATTTGTACTATTTCATTTAATATTACAGATTGTATTTTATATACAGTTCTACCGAAAGGTTTGTATTGATAAGTTAAACTAATTCCTGTATCACCAAATGAACTATTTTCACCTGGAGTTAAGAATGACATAGGCACACCTGTAGAGATAGCTAGATTAGTTTGTAACATAGTCAAGTCGGCTATATCATCTAATCTCATACTATTTTCTATAAGGTTCATATCAATTAAACCTTCCGCCGTCCATATCTGCTCGCCTAATCCAAAGTTATCTTTATCACTATTAGTTTGGTTTACATTATTATATTCTTCTTTAGCTTCCTCAATAGCATTCCATTGGTCAACACCCGTCATGTTCTCATCTACTTTAACCGTAAACTTTTCTTTAGGGAATTTACTAACTCTAGCTGTAGCAACTAATGCTTCCGTATCAAACCATTTTCTAAAAGGTGCTATTGCATTAATTAGTAGAGGTCTACCAAATGGTGTAAACTCTGATTTTTCACTACCTATTCTATAATGAGATATATTCCAAGGTGGGAGCACTATATCTTTTTCTAATTGAAATCCAAATAAATAATCCTTATAGAATCCTGACATATTACTATTTTTATCGGTTAATGTTTTTCCTAATTGATCTAATTGGTTCTGTCTACTAGAGCTACCTGTAGAGGAATAAGAGCATCTTTCAGATTTTTGTTGTTTCATATTATTAACGGAGAATTCTATTCGATCTTTAACGGCTCTAACATCTAATAAAGTTACATCGGTTATACCTTCATCCGTTGTATTATTTACCGTAAAAGCATCCCCATATAAAGCTATATTAAAAGCTATTCCATTTAATCTCTCTTGAGTAAATCCCCATTGTTGGATTAAATTATAAATGTATTTTGTTAGTTTAGTGTTTTCGCTTGTTACCTGGATTATGTTTTTTTGTGCATCGGCTTGAGTTACTTCGTCGGAATACATATGAACGGCTCTTGATATAATCGCACTATTATAATACATAAAATCAAGGTCTTTATACCTTTCTAATCTACTTCTTAATGTTTCATTTGTATCACTATTTGAACTTAGCCATCTATCATAATAAGATTCTAAAGATGCTGGTAATTGTTTACGCTTTCGTCTAAATTGCCCTGATGCATTTTGTTTAGTTTCGGAGGGGAATACTTGTACTGTCTTTTTGGACTTCTTAGTACCTATATCAAAATAATCTTTTACTCTTTGTAAACCTGTTCTATTATCATTTGCCATTATATCATATCCTTAACTACATATTATATCTACATTTATATAGTTAAGTATTGTTATAGAGAATAAAAAAGCACCCTAAGTTAATAGAGTGCATTATTGATATAAACTAATAGTTAAAAACTCAATTCATTTATATTACTAACCGACGGAATAATATCTTCCAAGTGTTCATTATACTTATGCCTAACCACGCAGCATCTAATACCAGAGTTATAGATTTTTATTAAGTCAAATGGATTATCATCTATCCACAAATCAACTCTTAAACTTTTCAATAGAGGTAGCTTATTATGAGTCACATATATATTATTAAATGGTACACTTAGCAAAGCATTTATAAATTGTTTAGTTTTTTCTACATTGTGCCTAGCCGTAATAATATATAATTCATGTTTACCTCTCCACTCATTTATCTTTTCAAAAGCACCTCTATAGAAGGGTAGTGCATAAATACTATAGTGATCATGTTTATACCTATCAATTATTTCTTCTTTTACTTTTGTTGGGTAATTACTAAAGCCATAGGAGGTAGGTTCAGAATATTTCATCCCCTGCTCCTCTAATATGTTTTTAAATAAATAATCCGTATTTAATAAAGTTCCATCTAAGTCTAAGGCTATTCTCAATTTAACTACTCCTAATCTACTACGTGCGCATCAATTTCTATTTCAAATTTACTATCTTTTTCTATCACTCTTAAATCAGAGTTACTAAAAGAGTAATTTCTACTAAAATGACAATAATCATCTAAGAAATCTACTAATCCTATTTCACTATCAGCATTATCTAAAAACGATTCTAAATGACCTTTTGTGAATTCATCTTTTCTAATCTCGATAATATAAGTTGCCATACCATAATCATCTTGGTTATCTCTACCACTTGCACCACCGTATTCATATCCACCAATACTATCATTTTCTAACCAATAATCATTTTCATAACCTTTTATAAATCCATCAATAAAGGATTGCTCTAATTCTTTAAATAATTTAGTATTCATATTAACTCCTTTTTTCTTCCGACAAGGATGTCGGATCTTAATCACAAAATTAGATATAACGAATGTTTAATAAATGCAGTTGTAATCAATTGCTTTTATTAACTGTTATATACAGTTCTGTCGTGTGATGCTTTAATATAAACACGATGTTTATATTAACCATTTAAGGTAAACAGCTTTTCAATCCGTTTGTACTGGCTGTTTTTATCTAAGATAGTTTTATGCTGCACAACTTTTAGGCATGTAAAATCTTCTGGTGCATTGTATTCACTAATAAAAACAGTATGCCCTTCGTTTGATTTATCCCTACACCACTGCCAAAACAACATGTGGTCAAACTTGCCTTTGTAACCTGTAACACCTTCATACGGTGGATCACAGTATATAAGACTGTTCTTTGGAATAATTAAACCATGATAGCTACAACTGCAGAAAGATATTCCGTTTAGCTTTATTGCTTGCTTAGAAAGAACCCTACTACCTCTTTCTGCGTAATTATCGCCTTTCGTATTTTTGGCGTAACCTCCCCACCATTTGCCTCCGAAAGAACAAAGAAACCCTACAAATCCTACAACCTCGGGTTTATAGGAATCAGGATTAGATTTTATTTCATAATAATATTCTTTGGTTACTTGAGTTGGTGGTATCCAGCCATTTTGTAATGCTTTTAATAAAGCTATCAAATAAACATGACTGTCGTTCCCGATTCTTAAGCCTTCCACTTTGTCAATCATATTTGCACCACCAACAAAAGGTTCTACCCAATACTGACCTTCTTTTCTATGCTCTAACATTATTGGTAAAATATGCTTTGCTATACGGTTTTTACTTCCCATGTATTGCAATCTGAACCTCCTTGAATTTTTGACACGATGTCAAAAGCTATAAAACTGCAAACTATAGCAGAATTAGGTATAACGGATGGAAAGTTAATGCAGTGTAATCATTGCATTTAACTTTTTGTTATGTGAAGTGCTTACGTTCCCATTTTATAATCTTACCGCCCTTATAGAAATCAGTAAGATCTTTTTCGTAGTCATAATCACTATGCCAGTTTCTTGGAAAATCCCAATACTTGCGATAGATGGCATTTACTTTATATACCAATTTTTTCAACATATTATACCTCCTAAGTATTTCACATAACTAAAGTTTTAACGCATTGCGTAATTAATTTATACTACATTTATTCTAGTTTGTCAACTACTTATCTAAATTATTTTCTAATGAGTCTATATATACATTAATAAAATGATAATTCCAATGATACCACTTACCATTATCTTCTATATATTCATGCTTTGCTCTATAGCCTAGTAGATGTAGAAACCAATTAAAACATACAGCGAAATCATGTCTAGCAAATACATTAGTTATTTTATCTCTCATAAGCTTATGAAATTTTCTATTGCCACTTGCATAACTTCCAAAAGTATAGATGTGATCATATTTTATATTATCTATTGTGGCATAATATCCCACTAATCTAGCAAGCACGCCGCCTAAACTGTGTCCTGTTATATAGATAGGTTTATTAGCCTTATTAAGCTCCTTTAACAACCTTTTGATGAAATCTACTACTTCTATATCTAATTTATCAGCAACACCTCTATGGTACTTAATTTTGCCTATACGTCTTTTGTGTAAATCAAAGTTATCACTCCATTCCTCAAGGTTATATAATTCAGTACTTCTAAATATAATATAACAACCCTCTAAATCCTCACCCCAAAAGCCCTCCACATCAGTATTGGGAAAGTTAAAAGTGTTACCTTGTATCAGTTCTTCTTTTATATACTTCCTAGATTTTTTCATGGTCCATGCAGCTTTACACATATTAGCTAGTTTAATTCTTTTTTTAGATTCTTTTTTATTCAATGTTTAATTCCTTCATATTGTAAATGGTTGATGAAATTTTTCATAACTCATAGTAAGATCAGGCTCTTTATCTTTACGCTTTTTATATGCTTCATACGATTTAGCCTCAACTCTCTCCATCATTTCATACTGTTCTCTAGGTGTCATTTTTTCTATACTTTCACGTAATTCTATACAAGCTATATGAAAATTATCAAGTACGTATTGTTTTTTTGGATTTATTCTAGTTTCCACCCATTTACTATATTCTTTAAGAGTCATGCCTAAATATTCATGAATTTCTTTTGTGCTACTACTCTCATGCCATTTCTTAACTAAATCATTAATTTCTTTATTACTCATTATTTAATTCCTTAACTCCTCAGCATCAGAGTGTTTTATAAACTCATCTATAAGACACCACTTAAACATAAATCTTTGCTGTACTTTAAAAAACTTAGAGGTTACACTTCTATATATCCTTAATTTAGTCTGTACCATTACTACCTCTTTATTTAATTCCTTATTTAAAATCTTTATCTTGTGAAATATCAGCAAACATTATGCCAAAATATATTAAAAAAAATAATCCACAATACTCAGCAGGATGTATTCCTAATACTTTTATAGCAAAATAACTAGATAGCATAATTAATATAACTGCTATTATTTTTAAAATCCATTTCATTATTCACCACCCTTATAATTCACCTCTACAATCCCAAACACGCCATTTTTGATGATTAAAATTAATATAATTATGACCACTACAATCTTCTTTAACTATTCTTTTATATGAATTCCCTTTTTTACTGTTGGTGGCATAATTAACACCATCTTTAAATCTAAAGCTTACAATTCCATTACCTAAAAAAGCACATATCATAGTATTGCTCATTACTTACCCCTCTTTTTATTTTATTAACCCTTTCTTTAAATTATCAAATGTCTCATATTTTCTACCCTCAAATAAATGAGTATATGACTTAAATAACTTACCATCAAACCTATCTTTTCTATAACTTATTATTGCCGTTACGTTACAAGCCACTATAAATACAACTATCATCACTAATATTCCAATCATTTTATTACCCCTCAATCACTAATTTAATATTATTACAATAGTCATCAAGTAGAGTAAAAAACTCTAATGTAGTGTGTACAGGTAAGTAGGCTTTTTCTAATATACTTTGTGCTAAAATATCACTATAATTGTAATCTTTTTTAATAGCCTCAAAACATTCATTCAAAAACTCTTTTTCCTTTGCATAACCCATAGCTAATTCAATTTCTTTTACTTGTTGTAATTTTGTCATATATGACTCCCTTTGTTTGTTTCTAATTATATTATCGACCTCCTAAAAAATTACTTAAGTGTTTTATAAATCCTTTAAATTAATTCTAAAATTTAATTCTCTTACATAGTTCTCCGGATGCTCTACATAATCATTTAAAAAATAATCCATTATATTATTAAGTATCTCCGTGAATTCATAGGTACTGTGACTCGAAGCATCCGCAACACTAGCTCTTTCTTTAATAGTAATTTTACCTATATGTAACTCTTTAACAGGTACAAACTTATTTTTAATATAATCAGAGAAAGCTTCATTAACCTCGGCAGGTACGGATTCCCATTCTTCTAGTTCACCCATTGATACGAGTATATCCTTCAAAATAGCAAAGTACAGTTGAAGTTGAGCATATGACCTTTTCTTTGACTCACCTCTAGTTTTAGTAATGGTATTTGTACATACCTCCCCAATGAGTCCATCTAATTTATCCGATGTAGTGAATCCAGGTAAAAAATCAAATATAAATGAATTACTTAATCGTTCTTGTATATCATGAATTAACTCATGCTTTGACTTTTCTAAATTTAAATCCCCAATAATGTTCTTGATGTGTTGTGCTTTTCCTAATAACTTAACTGACATATATGTCTCCTTACCATTCTAATTTTTTCTTACTAAATATTTCATACTTATCTAACAAGTAATCCGTACTATACTTTGCATTATCTACTATTTCTTTTAATTTGTCAATACTTAAATCATTTGGATCACTATTTAATTCTAATATCTCAGCTACTTTGTATTCATATTCATAGAAATCATCGAATACTTCCATAACACTATCTAAATTATCCTTAACTACTAGCTCACCATTAACTATCTTATCATCATTATCTGCAATCAATATAGCATGAGGGCATTTATTAATTAAATCCCTTTGATGTTTAGTTATCAGCTTACCAAAAGTACTCACTACATTAGTTGTAACATGTTGATATACCGAAGATAAACCAAGTATACCCTCACAAATAACTACAGGCTTAGTTATATCTATGTTATCAAAATTAAATAAAAGATCTACTGTACTTCCTGTTGGATATAAAGTTTTTTTGCCTGAATAATTCTTTTTATAAGCTCTTGCTTCAAAGCTTACTAATTCACCATGCTCATTAAAACAAGGTATCACAAATCTATCGGTGTATACACTTTTATCATTTACACATATTTTCCTAGCGTATTTAATTTGAAATGTATCTATAAACTCTTTACCTATACCTCTTGAATTCAAATACTCTATAAGTTCTACATTAGCATAGGGTTCTACAAGCTCACCTATAAAAGATATACCTTGTTGCTCTTTAGGTATTTTAACCGAGTCCTTAACCTCTTTCTTAAATTCATAATTAAGTTTATTATGATAAAGGTTAAAGTCTTTGTACATTGAGTTATTTGTTAAATCTTTATATAGAGTAAATATACTTTTTGCAGTATTGCAGCTCCAACAACGAGTTAGTCCACGAAACTCACCCTCTTTCTGTATAGAGTATGAAGGGTGGGAATCAGAATGATAGGGGCAACAACATATATAGTGGTCACCCTTATCTTCTAACTTTTCTAATGGTAATGATTTTACAATATCCTCTAATGGATAATCATTAAAATACATAGTTTAATCTAAATTATAGAGTTCAACATAGCATGTGCTGACAGCTTCCAACAAATCTTCTGATGGTTTATCATGTATTTGCTTTCTATACTTTAGAATATCGCTTACAACCGTAGGCTTTACATCTAGTTTAGTAGCAAAGTCTGTTTTAATGATCTTAATGTTTGTAGTAGTGATTGTAATTTCATCAAGTTCTTCTTGTGCCACTTCCTCTTCTTGTGCTTTTAACTGCTCCATGATTTGTTTCTTTTGAGTAGTTAACTCTTGATAAGTAGCATCTTGTTTTAGCTTTTCACTAAGTCTTTTCTTTTGTTCTTTTTCATCATTTTTTAATGAAATAAACTCTGTTGATAGTTGTCTCAATACTTCTTTGTCTTTTTGTTGTACCATAATTTATTGTCTCCTAATTTGTTTATATCTCATTATACTAAATAGTTTATACTTTTGTCAAGTTAAATTATTTCTTTTTCTAATATGTTTACTTATTGTCTATAATGCCTTTTGTGAGGATCTGCATAGTATGCACCCCCTTATCAATTATTACTATTCCCACCACTATTCTAATAATGTCAAAACCAATCATGTAACCCTATATTTAATTTAAACAAATAAAAAAAAGGCTATATTTCTACAACCCTTTATTTACTTAAACTTTCTTTTGCCTAACTCTAGTTCTTACTCTAGGTTGCACCCTTGTTACAGGCGTTTCCTGCACCCCTGACGGCGTTTCTACCTCATTATTGGTGTATAGTTGATTTATAATTTCGCCTTCCTTAAAGTACCTCACGATGCTATAAAGGAACTCTGCTTTATCAAAGTACCCTTTACTATATGCACTACCATAATATCTTAATAAATCTAATTTATCATACTTATCTAATCTTTTGGCATTATGTACTTTCCAATCATCTACTACTTCTTTTGTGATTGAATAAATAGAAGCATCCGTTAAAATAGTTCTTGATCTATTATAGAAGTCCTCGAGGTTAATCATTTGTAATTGAGTCAACACACTACTATCTTTAGCTAGTAGTTTTTCCATGATGTCAAATTCTTTCTCTGTAGAAATAGTATTGAATTCATGTTCAATTGCTTCAGTTGTATATAGCTCATTATAAATACAAGTTTCTAAAAGGTTAATAGCTCGGCCTGGAGATCCATCACTAATGTCCGCTATTAATGGTAAACCTTTAAATATGAATTCATCAGATAGTGTTTCAAATAAATCTAGTTTATCAAGTACATCCGCTAAATAGGTTTGTACATCCGCTGAAACAACTTTCTCAAACTTAAATGCTTGAAATCTTCTTAACATATCACTCTTAAATGTCTCAGGTTTTGATGTTACAAAAAACACATATACATTAGAAATAATACTATCACAAATATCTAGGAATACATTAACCGCTTGAGCCGATGCTATTAAATGAGCTTCTTCGATTATTAGAATTTTATTCTTATAAGTAAATGAGGACACCATTAGACTTTTACCTAATTTAATAGCTTCCTCTTTATTTACATCTGCACCACTTACTTTAATAATATCTCTATGGAAGTTGCCTTCTAAAATATCTTTACAACTATCACATTGGTTACAAGGATCATAATAGCCCTCATCATTTAAAACGGGTGCTACACAATTCAATGTTTTAGCTACTATATGTGCTGATACCGTTTTCCCAGAACCACTCTCACCTCTGAACATAGCATATTTAGGAAAGTTTAAATCCTTTGCTCTATTTTTTAATCCTTTTAGTGTACTATCTTGACCTACCATTTCACTAAACTTTGTAGGTTTAAATCTTAAATTATACAATGTCTATCCCCCTATTAATATTTCATCTAATTCTTTTTTCCTTAACCCTAATGTAACTAAGTCCTTAAATTCTTCATACATATGAGATCCATCAAGAACCAAGTCAATTATAAAAGTACACTCGCTCACAATAGTACAAACCTTTTTTACATGTCTTAAATTAACTTTTTTACCATTAAAATCTATTAATCTAACTCTTGCTTTATCACAATCATGTAATATCAAATTATAATATTTAAGCACTTCAATCTCATCTTTACAATCATAATCTACTCGACCAAAGGTAGTGTGTACATTTAGTGAATAATTATGCTTATCTAAAAGGTCACATGTATGTATTACTATTATATCATGTAAATTCAATAAACTATTATTTGGCAGCTCTGTAAACATAAATTAAACCCCTATAAAATCTTTATAATCCGTTTTCTCTACTTCTACTCTAATTAAATTAGCTAAGTGTCTAATTTCAAAATGTGCTTTTTCATCCAATCTTAAACTTAAAAAATTATTAAGGGATCTAAGATTTGTTGACCAAGTGAGATTAGTTCTAAAAGCTTCAGGAAGAAAATATTTTAGTTTATCATTGCTTGTGCCATAATTATTAATCATTTTTCTCAATTGCTTCAATGTGTATTTTAAATAATTCTCATACTCCAATCTTTCCTCAAACATTATAGTTTTAGGCATCGTAAAATAATCTTCTATCTCACTATTCTCTTCTACTATTTTTTTTAAAGTAAATCTTGATGACTCTACTGTTAAACTACTTAATCTATGACGAACTAATTCTTGCAAGCACCCTCTACTAATTCCTAATATCTCAAAATTAAAACTCACATGCTCAAGTGTTGATTCATGCTTTAAAACCTTACCTACTTTATGAGCTAATTTCATAGATACTTTTTCATTTTTATAAGGCTTACCAACAGCATTAAGCAATACTTCTTTAGGAGTGCTATGCAATAAGTTTACTTTTATATTATTCAAGTTTACTCTCCTTTAATTTATCACCACTTAACATGGTTACATTATTTATATCATATACTGTACTATTTGTCAAGTTATTTTTACCTTATTACTTTATTTTAGGTTTATTATCTTCCCTATAATCTATAGCCCTTAACATTTTAGTACTCTCAGCATAAACCTCTACAACTCTTTTACATTCTTTATATATCTCGGTATAGTGTGTAGAATCGGATATACAATTAGTTATAGTAGTCTCTACCAACTTTTCAGCTATAAATAATTGATTTAATTGTAACATATCTAAAGTATCTCTAAAATTATTACCTAAATTTTCATTAGCTTTTTGAATAAATTCTAAAGATTTATATTCCATCATTGTCAAATGCTTATAATAAAACTCAGCATTCTTACTCCCCTGCATGGTTGCATAGTTTACTAATTGCTGTGTAGCATCCGTCATTGTTTTTCTAGATAATTTACCTTCTGATCTAGCAGTAACCCATACAGAATTATTATGATTTTCTTTTATAAATTTTTCCATTCTTTTAAAAGCATCATAAAACTCACTCTTATACTGTAAAGATCCAACCCCACTAAACCCCATAATAAGTAAATTAAAGGCTTTTTCATTTAACAAGCAGTATCTAAAGTCCTGACCTCTGTATTCTCTTATTTTCTCTAGTATTTCTACTGATTCCTTAGTGGCTACATTTATAGCCACTACTTCTTTGAGTAGACTATCAATTGATTTTAAAACATTCTTATGTCTCTTACCAAATTTTTATGCAATAACTCTACTGTCTGCATAAACTTCATTTCTAACTACTTCTACTAAATCACTCATTCTTAAACTCCTAGCTTGTTTGCTACTTATATAGTTACATTTCTAAGAAGCTAAAATAATATATATAAGATAAGTACTTAATATTACTAATTAAAAAAGAGTACCATTTCTGATACTCTTTAATTTCATCTTGATCTATAACTAAATTACTATTTTAAATACAGTTTCATGCTTATAAAGTTTTTCGGTACTTTTAGCATTATACCTTTCTAATTCCTTTTTTATATCATAACCTTCATATTCATCATATTTCTCTAAATCTAATTTTATACCATCCAAGGATTTATTTTTAGAGTCAACAATATATATATTCTGTGATGCTCTACCTATTAAATTTAATGCATTCTCAGAATAACTATTTGAGCCTACAGTGCTCCCCCCACGTGAATAGTAATCAGATAAAAGAGCATTATGTAGGTGACCAAATATTACATGATGTATGGTTATACCTACCTGAGCATACTTAGCTATTTTAGAGTGTATATCTTTTTCAAGAGAGTTATGCTTCAATCTATCCCCATGTAACATAAGTAAATTGAACCCATCTAAGCTAACTACCTTTTCTAAATAATTACCTTCAGCAAAAGATATACCCTTTGCATCTTTAAATATTATTCTAAGCATATTATCTATTAAATAATCAAAATTTTCGTTTGCTATCATAGGTGAGTGTGTAACAAAATCAAGAAGTCTTGACTCATTCCCTATTACCGAAGAGATAACTACATTGAAATCTTTGTTTAAGTCTAATATTACTTGCTCAAGGATATATACGACTAGTAATGCTGCTGACATTCTATTCGTTGACGCACTTACTAATTCATCTAACCTTCTCGAAGAATTTAATAAATCACCCCCAAGTGCTATTACTACATTTTTAACATTATTTACTTTAAAATGCTTTTTAGCCTTCACCACCATCTTATGTGCTCTTTTACTTAACACAGTGAAATCATAAGAGTTTGTTAAACTATCCCCACCTAGCCTTACCATTTCATTACCATGTAAGTCGGTCATGTGGAAAACTCCCCAAAAGTTATCTGAATTATTAACAACCTTATGCTTTTTAGTAAACTCTTTAAGGTTATTTTTTTCTAATAACTCTATAAGACTTTCATTCATAGCCTCTAAAGCATTTATAGCTCTATAATCTTCTCTTTTCTCTTTATTATGTACTCTATTTAAATCCATTAACCGTTGATTCTTTTTGTCTAAGCTAATATTGTGCTTAATTACACTTGTTTCATCATCTATAGGTACATAGATTTCTTCTCTAAGCATTAACAAGCGTATTCTACGGCACTCCCCCTCCCAACTACTTCTATTTTTATCACTTGGAACTAACCCATTACTTATAGCATCGTCAAAATGTTCATATACTTCTTTATTACTACTCATTTCTAATCCATAATCCTCATAGAGTCCTTTTATGAACTCTCGATTAGTATCACGATTTGGGTTTTTAGTATATTCTTTACTGTTACCTATATTCACTGATTGGCTCTCCTAACATATCTTTTAGATTCTCTTTTACTAATTTCTTATAATCATTAAACATTTTATATCTATCTGTAGCACTTTCCATTTTCTTAAGTTTATTTAAAAAAGCAACTACAGGCATTGCTATATCATACAAGTCTAAACTCTTATTAGTAATATCTCTCACCACTATTTGATTTTTCTTTAGGATAAGTTTTTCTATAACATAATTTACTTCATTTTCAATATGTCTTTTTACTAATACAGCTTGATCAGCAGACACTCCAGTATCAATTAGCTCTTCTATTTCTTTTAAAGTTAAAGGCGCTTCTTTAATAATTAGTTTAGTTAGTTTAGGATATGCATTATCAAAGAACCAATCTCTTACCATTTTTACCACACTTCTAACTTCTTTTTCATAGTCTAATGTAAACTTATATGCTTTATTTAATTCATATGCTTCTATTTCACATACAGAGTCTACTAAACTAATTGAAAGTTTTACAGGAGCTCTATCAGCATACCCTTCAAGTTTCTTTACCAGATCTTTTTGATACTTCAATAATCTATTATCTCTATCTTTTATTAACATTTATGTTCCTTTGAGTGACTATACTTTTATAAGTACAATCACTGCTTCCTTATTTGATTCTATTTCTTCACCCTTATCATTTACTTCTTCATCTAAAGAGATACATATAGCCTTATTGCTACCACTATTATCAATAGGTAGTCTAAGCTTAAGTGTTTCATTTTCATCTTTAGATATACTATTACAAGCTATATTTACATCGGACATATTTAACCAAAACTCTTTATCTACTAGTTCACTATCACCTTGTGTAATTTCAAGTACTTTTTCTACATCACAATCTGATTCTTCATTTTTTAGTATTAATTCGTTTTCTTTAATAATTAGTTTAGCTCGATTATTCATGTTCTTACTAGCAAAAGATAGAATAAATTCTACACCATCATGAAATTCTTTAGCATTGATTTTAATAAAATTATTATGTTTAAATACACTTTGTACTTGTGGAGTATTAAAATTAGGTATACTCAAGGCATTATTATTAGCAATCAATAATTCACAATCACCTATTACAATCTTAACTTTAGTTTCATCTTTAAACAATACTACATCTACATTATTACTAGTTGCTAATATAAGCTTAATAACGTTTAGTGGTACTATGTAGTCGTTTGTAGAAGCCTCTAATTTAGTCATTAGTAAGCGTTCACCATTAAATCCAACCATCAATTGATCTTGCAGGAAGATACCTTTAAGTTGCTCTTTTTCCATACTAGCATACTGACTGCTTTCTTTTAGTTTCTGAGTAAACTCTTTTGTATCAAATCTATTCCCACTCACACTATCGAAGTTTATTACACTATCAAACTCTCTTTTTATGGTAGCTAGTTTAAACTTATCTTTTCCACAAGTAAATCTAAAATCATTTAATTCTAATTCTTCATACTTATTACATACGGATAAAAAAGTATTAGCTTCTATAAAAAAGCTTTCATGTTTATCACCTTCATAAGTAAACGGGAATCTCATTTTATAAACTGAGTCCTCATATCCCCCATATACCATTCCATTCTCAAAGTCTAAATAGATAGCCTCTTTATATGGGTTTCCTTTTTCTACAACCGTGTTAATTATCTTTGCATTGTTTTTAAATACACCTGTTTTTATTTTAGTCAAATTATCTCCTTATGCTCTTTTCAATACATCTAAAAGTCTTTTCTCAACAACCGCTTCTACATTAAATGTCATACAATAATCCAAATCAAAATATTGATCATCTACAATCCATTTATTATCTGTATCTTCAGACTTAAACATAGCATCAATCACATAAACTCTTTTTTCTTTTTCATCATACCTTAGAAACAATCCCATTCCTGCAATTAGATCTTCTTCAATAGTTACAAAGATAAGTGTACCGGGCTTCATCCCTTTTACTACTTCCTCAGTCATTTTCTCAATTTCTTCTTTCACTCTACATTCCTTATATTCAAATATTTTATAATCTCCCTAAAGTATATCATATATGTTTTGATAAGTCAAGCTAAAACTACTAATATCTTTATTTAACTATATAATTATGAATGATACAAACACACCTATAACCGATATATTTATTAATCCTAGAACTAAGAGCTTTTGTCAATATCAAATAAATAGAACCGACGAATCTCATGCCATGAAATATAAAGAAATGTATACTTTTTTAACTAGTCTAGTTCCTGAGAAATCCGCTGAGATAAATAAATTATTATTTGGTCTTAAATCTTTTGTACTACTTATAGAGGAAAAAAAAATAATAGAACTTACACCTAATTTAGATCCTAAGTCTATATATAAAGGGATATACAGTGTTAAACGTGTAGAAAAGCAAGTGAAAGCTAAGAATAAAAAGAGTAATAAGCCTAAACTATTTAATTTTTAACATCTCAGATTAACTAGCAACAAATCCCAACATCTAAAAATACAAAATCAGAATTCATTAATTAACCTAAGAATCTGTTGTCTAGTTCAATCTATCGTTATATGTGGTTTTATTTCTCTATTTTTCACTTAATTTAGTCTCTTTATTGTTTTATTTCTCTTATTTTCTTAATTATATTAATTATTTGAGATTGCTAGTTTCTAACTATTTAATTAAGGAGCTCAACTATGTTTAAGAAAATAAAAAATGCTTTTATTACGGATTTCATTGATACTAATAGTCATTCTACTTTAGAAAAATATGTAGAACACTTAAAAGCTGACTCTAAAGAGTATAAAGTAAAAAAAGCTATTATACTATTTATATTTCAGGGTGGTAGAATTCGTTATTTTATCAAATACAAATTATTTATTGTAAAGGTAAAAATAGAATCAGTTTTATGTAACTTTATTGGACATCTATAGGATAATACTTTTTTCGTTGGATTTATAGTATATACAATTATTTCTTCTTTTTTTAAACTTGTTTTTTTATACGAAGCACAAACTCAGAATAGTTTGATTATATTTTTGTTGTAGGAATTGTTTTTTAAAATCATATAAATATCAATTAAATCTTAGATAATTTTTTGTCAATAGTATTCATTTTAAGGAATCTTTTTAGATATAAATAAACAGATCCACGGCCTATAATAGGAGAATTTTTTCTTTCATATGAATGCACTAGTTTACGTTTTATCTTTTTTTCTAAAATTATATCCATTTCATTCATGGTTAATTTTGCAAGATTGTTTTTAGGAATACCTGTGTCATATTCAATATTCTGAAGAGTTTCTTCAGATAATTCATAACTACTCATATGTTTATCTACCTTATTATCTAGTCATACATTAAATTATTGAGAATAATTCCTTATATGTCAAGTAATTTATCATAAATAATAAACTTTAACAATAAAAAGTTTAACCCATATATAAATGACGGCTTTCTATTATACATTTAACTGTAACTGTCGTTTTTTATCTTTTTCAACAGTTGCTGTAGAAAAAAACTTTGAAGAATAATAACCTTCGGAATCTAGGATATTAGCCTTTTTTAATAGCGTTAGTCTCTCTTCATGAGTTCTATTGCTAGATGATTCTTTTATTTTTCTTATTAATTCTTGAATACTCATAGGTAACTCCTACATTAAATATACTTCATTTTAATAGATTTTACAATACTTTTGTATCTTTACTATATAGTTAATAATAATTAGTAAATTAAATTCTTCAAACTAATTCTTTTCTTTTATTAGCTCTCTCTTTCTTGCTTTATTTTGCTTATTAAACTTAATACTCTTTTCTTTTAAAAAAGACTCTACATCTTCATTCTTAGAACACTTAAATGTACTTA
>Ga0208905_1000639_pt1 | contig 17824 bp, 15 predicted proteins | sample AntAceMetag02UKS_FD_184776 | JGI IMG/M metagenome (GOLD analysis project Ga0208905, IMG submission 184776) | Saline lake microbial communities from Ace Lake, Antarctica - Antarctic Ace Lake Metagenome 02UKS (SPAdes) (version 2) | ecosystem: Environmental > Aquatic > Non-marine Saline and... | reverse complement strand
TTATTGCTTCCAGATCTTCGGTTTTTCCTTCAGGCCAGTTTGTAATGATCACCTTCAGCGGGTCGAGAACTGCCATTACCCTGGGAGCTTTTTTGTTCAGGTCGTCTTTCAGGGCATGTTCAAGCAGAGCTACATTTATCACATTGTCCCTTTTGGCTACTCCGATACGGTCGGCAAAATTACGTATAGATTCAGGGGTATAACCACGTCGTCTCAGGCCTGAAATAGTTGGCATACGCGGATCGTTCCAGCTGTTTACCAGACCTTCGTTAACCAGTTCAAGCAGTTTGCGTTTACTCATGATGGTGTAACTGAGGTTCAGCCGTGCAAATTCTGTTTGCACAGGTCTGTAATCATTTTCAACTATCTGGTCCAGGAACCAGTCGTATAAAGGTCTGTGTACTTCAAATTCCAGGGTGCAGAGTGAATGTGTGATCCCTTCAATAAAATCTGACTGTCCATGTGCCCAGTCGTACATCGGGTAAATACACCATTTGTCGCCGGTACGATGATGTGGTTTTTTAAGTATTCTGTACATAAGCGGGTCGCGGAAGTGCATATTAGGAGATGCCATATCAATTTTTGCACGCAGCACTTTAGAACCCTCTTCAAATTCACCGTTTTTCATGCGCACAAAAAGATCGAGATTTTCTTCGATGCTTCTGTTCCTGTACAGACTTTCCTGCCCGGGTTCGGTTGGTGTTCCTTTCTGATTTGCTATTTCTGCAGCTGACTGATCATCCACATAGGCTTTTCCTTTTTCTATTATTTTAATTGCCCATTCATGTAGCCGGTCAAAATAATCAGAGGCATATCTGGGCTCACCCTCCCAGTTAAAGCCAAGCCATTCAATATCTTCCAGAATGGAGTTAATATATTCAATTTCCTCTTTGATAGGGTTAGTATCGTCGAAACGAAGGTTGGTTTTTCCGTTGTATTTTGATCCCAGTCCGAAATTCAGGCAAATTGATTTAGCATGACCAATGTGCAGGTACCCGTTTGGCTCAGGAGGGAAACGTGTATATACCTTCCCCTGGTTTTTATTATCCCTGATATCCTCTTCGATTTTACTTTCAATAAAGTTCAGTGGTGTTCGGATTTCCTCTGATTTTTCCATATTTCCCGTTTTTGATTTTTCAACACGTTCACCGAATGCAGGATTATATTTGTAAATGCATTGCCGGCTCATATAAAACTATTTTGTTACAGGTACAAAAATAAAAGGAAATATCCGGTTTATAGGTTTTTAATAAATGAAAATTAAATAAATCATTTGAAAAACAGATTTTCTTTTGCTAATTTGCTTTTCAGAAGTAACTTAAAAAATATATATGAGCGTAATACAGATTGAAAAAATGGAATTTTATGCCTACCATGGGCATTTCAGGGAGGAGCAGATTGTTGGAAACAGGTTTTTAGTGGATCTTTGGATTGAAACGGATATGAGCAAACCGGCTGAGACAGACAATCTTAATGATGCTGTAAACTACCAGGTTGCATATAAGCTGATAAGGAAAGAGATGGAAAAGAAATCGAATTTGCTCGAGCATATTGCAAAAAGGATTCTTGATACTCTTTTTGAGAGTTTGGAAGGGATTGATAAGTTAAGGGTTAAAATTTCAAAAATGAATCCTCCTGTTGGAGGGAAGATAGATAGTGTAAGTGTTTTATTGGGTCGTACAAGCAAAGGAGAATATTTTTAGTATTTAAAGGATTATTATTGGTGATAAAGGGGAATTGAAATATGGATTGGCAGAAATGGATTAATTTACATAAATTTGTAATCCATAAAAAACATGGTCGGTTTGCCGAGTGGTTAGGCGCTGGTCTGCAAAACCAGTTACAGCGGTTCGAGTCCGCTACCGACCTCAACCCAACTGAGACTCCTTGATTATCAAGGGGTCTTTTTTGTTGTGGGACAACTTTTGGGACGTTTGGGACAAGTTTTGGAGAGTATTTACTTACACAAGGGCAAATTCTTGCCTATTCTTTGTGTAATAAATTACTTTAATTCGTATGCAAAGAACTTATTTATTTTCAGTTGTTTCTTTTTTCTTATCCTGCTCTTCCTTATAATTTTTCAAAGCTAAGGATGTCATATCTATAAGATCTCCATTCCTTTTTTCAAGAATTTTAACCATTTCAGCCAATTCCTTTGCAGATTCATTGGAAGAATCCCTTTGTTTTTCAATGAATTTTATTTGTCCTTTCAAATCATCAATTTCTTCTTTTTCTGCAAGAAACATTGGCCCCTGGCCGGTGAAAAGGAATGTTGGGTTGACATTAAAGTTTTTAACCAGTTCAATTACTGCTTTAGTGCTGATGAGTGCATCTCCATCAAGCGTAGAAGATAATTGAGAAGTGGAACTGTAACCCATTGCTTTAGCAAATGCGGTGCGTTTTGTTCCTTGATTCATGATTGCAGCATAAATCGCCCCAAAATTTTGTTGTAAGTCGAAATCCATTTAAGTAATATTTTGCTCAAAAATAGTAAATAATAGTAATATTATGAAATATTGGAGTAAAAGAACATCTAATGTAAATCAAACCGAGGGTGAATGATTTTGTGACAATGAGAAACTTAAAAAAAACAGTTATTAATCATTAATGTGTTGTCATTCTTCTTTTAAGATTTTTTCTGGTTCTTCTTCTGGTCATTCTTCTCAGTTTTTGCATTTTAGACATTCTTCTCCTTTTTCTTTTTTTATTCTTTCTTAATCTTTTTTTTTACTCTTTTCCTCACGAAGTCGTATAAATTCTTCTTCTGCTTTGATGAGAGGACTATACCAATCCCACATTTTCTCTAAAGTTTTAAAATTTTGTGGTACAGGATTACCTTTTTGAAATGCTTCACTTGGAGTAGTCGGCAATGCCCAATGTCTATAACTTTCAACACTTCTACGTGGATGCCAAGCTATTGAACTGTCAAAAAATGATGTGCAATAATCGTAGTGGTGAGAATGAATAAACGATTCCCAAGATTTGGTAGCTTCTTTCTCTTCTCGGATGTCGATTAATTCAAATTGTTCCATATTTCTTTCGTCTGGGGTTCCCCAAGCGTTTTGCAACAAGTTAATTGCTTCAACATCGGTCTCTGGAGCAGAGTATCCAAAAACTGTAACTCTTTCTGCGTGCTTCAGTTCATATTCCAATGATTTCCATTGGCCTTTAATAAAATCATCATTATTATAATCTTTTTTGTCGACTGGGTAGAGTAGCCGGGTTGGCTCAAAAAACCCCTTATCTTTTTTTGAATAACATCCAGCAGGGCCTGAGGATCCATCTATTCTGTTATACCCTAAAGCTACTGTTCCATGTAAAAATAGTATTCCAGGAGTTTTTGTGAATTTTCCATTTCTTATGTATGCTTGATATAAAAATGGATCCCAATTAAAAGTTGCAATAACATCTTTTCGATGTCTAAGAGACATTATTAAATAGTCATAAATCGTGGGTTCATCAGGCAGTTTTAAGTCTTCAAAATATTCATAAATCCTTTTTTCCATTTCCAAGCGTTCTTCTTCATATTCTTCTAACTCATAAAGCATGCTGAACAGTTTTTCAAATTGATTCTTGAATTTCTGAAATTCAACCGGTAATCTCTTTAAAACATCATTTAATCCAACAATTTCTACAATATTGTTCATCAATGGAAGTTGCTTCCCATTCAGTTCAGGATTTCTCAACGTTGATGCAAGACTTGCACCTGCACCAAGAATCACTAAATGAATTCCATTTCCATGGACCTTTTCTATTTCATCTTGTTTATTCATATGAATTTTTATTATTTAACCCCAACATACCCGCCACCAATCCTGCTCTCTGAGTGTTTTAGTATTGTCAGTTTATTCATATTCAATATCGGTTCATAATACATATACCATGGTCTGAATTGAAGATCATCAAGCAAAATTGTCTTGGATCCTGACAGCTTAATATCAGTATATATAATAAGCTCTGCTATGAAGGGGTTTTTAACCAACATCGAGGATTTTGGAAATCTGGTACAGTATTTCCAATGACGGCTGCCTTCTGTTATGACAATAGCCATTAACCATATTGTAGGATTTGTTGAGTTTTTCAGCCAGCCAGACCTGCTTTATCCCTCGTTCATCGAGCACTTCCTTTATTCTGTTCATGGTTAACACTTTTAAAATGCATATGAAGGTATGAAAAATATCTCACTGTTTGAGATGTTTTTAAAGATTCAAAATAATATTTTTGTATCTTTCTTTATTATTTATCTAGCACCCAAGAATGAAAAAGGCCGACCAATTAATTCAATATTCAGCATCGGATCTGGTAAACTATCTAGGATGTAAACACTTAACAGAATTAGACCGAAAAACTGTTTTCGGGGAAATTGATCTACCAAATTGGAGTAATCCGGCATTAGTATTAATTCAACAGAAAGGAATTGAACATGAACGTGCCTATGTTGCACATTTGCAAGCCATAGGATTAAATGTATGTGAATTAGATGGCCATTCTGTTAGTGAAACAAAAGCTGCGATATTGAAAGGATTTGATATTATCACCCAGATGAGGTTTGAAAAAGATGGATGGGTAGGTGTCGCAGATATCTTGCGAAAAGTACCTGGAAAAAGCACACTTGGAGAGTATTATTATGAAGTCGAAGACACAAAGCTTGCTAGGGAAACAAAAGCCGGTACAGTACTTCAAATGTGTCTATACTCTGAATTTCTTGGAGAGATTCAGGGAAGAATTCCTGAAAACATGTATGTCGTAAAACCAGGAATTGATTTCCCTAAGGACATGTTCCGATACCCTGAATTCGAGGCATACTTTCGATTTGTAAAGAACACCTTTACTCAGGTCATGATGGGTGAACTAGTGCCATCGTATCCTTTACCAGTAGCGAAATGTGACACCTGTAGATGGTGGAAAGAATGTTACAAAAAATGGCATGTGGATGATCATCTTAGCTTAATTGCAGGAATACGGTCTAACCAAACAAAAGAACTTGATCAGCAGGGGATTTCTACTCTTGAGATGTATGCAAAGGAAACCAAACCCTTTCGAACAAAGCCAGAGCAAGGCAATGAAGAGACATATCATAAGATTCATCACCAGGCACAAGTGCAATTTCAAGGTAGAGTTGAGAAACAAATGTTGTATGACCTTTTGCCTATTGAACCTAATAGGGGATTAAACAGACTACCGGAAAAATCAAAAGGTGATCTGTATTTCGATATTGAAGGTGATCATTTTTATGAAGAAGGTGGCCTGGAATATTTATTTGGAATTAGTTATATCAATGATGAAGGAGAACTTGATCACAAAACATTCTGGGCGATAAATAGGATTGAAGAAAAGAGAATGTTTGAGAGATTCATGGAGTTTGTACTGAAAAGATGGGAACAATTCCCAGATATGCACATCTACCACTATGCCCCTTATGAACCAACGGCCATTAAAAGATTAGCATCAAGATGTGCGATATTTGAACAGGAGGTGGATCAACTTTTGAGATCAGAACGATTTGTCGATTTGTTTTCCGTTATCAAAGAAACTCTAATTGCCAGTGTTGAGAGTTATTCATTGAAAGATATAGAACAGTTCACGGATTATACACGTGAAGCCGATCTCAGACTTGCGAGTGATGCCAGGCGAAGGTTATCCATTGCACTTGATTTTGACGATGTCGGTTCCCTCCCTCATTCAGATTTTGAATTAATTGAAGCGTATAACAAAGACGATTGTCTTGCCACCAAAGCATTGCATGATTGGATTGAGTCGATATACCAGGAGAAGGTTACTGTTGGTGCAGATTTATCCAGATTAGAAGATTCCACTGGTGATGCAGCGGATCATATCACAGAAAGAGAGGAACACGCAAGAATACTATATGATGGACTGGTCAATGGTCTGCCTGACGATCCTGCTGAATGGGGTAATGAGGAACAAGCGAAATGGCTTTTGGCGCACCAGGTTGAGTTTTATCGTAGAGAAATGAGAAGTGCCTGGTGGGAATATTTTAGGTTACTGGACCTTGAACCTAATGAATTGATGGAGGAAAGAAAAGGTATTGCTGGACTCAAATATCAACAAACACTTCCAGAATCAATAAGGGTACCTATAGACAGATATGTTTATCCTGCACAAGAGATTTCAATGGATATTGGTAATGACCTTATCGAACCTAAAGGAGAAAAAATAGGGACTATTCATGATTTTTCTCTGGGGAATAAGACACTTGATATAAAGAAAACTGGAAAAACAGCGGAGATTCACCCATATGCTTTATTTATTAAAGAGATCGTAACCCCTGGCGCATTGGTTCCTTCCCTCTTTACTTTTGCAGAGTCAATAATACAAAATGGGATTGATAGTGATGGTCCTTATAGAGCAGGCAGGGATGTTCTTCTTAAAAACCCTCCAAGGTTGGCCGGCAAGAATGTACTTAAGATTAAAGATGGTGAAACTCTTGAAGAAGCTGCATTACGCAATATAATTAATCTTGAAAATGGAATTTTACCGATACAAGGACCTCCTGGCACCGGGAAAACGCATTTAGGAGGAGAACTTATTGCAGACTTATATAAAACAGGCAAAAGAATTGGTGTAACTGCAGTAAGTCATAAGGTCATACGCAATTTGTTAGATAAGACAGTTGAGAGAGGTGCCGAGAAAGGGATTGAGGTGGAAATACGACATAAAGCAAAATCAGGAACAGGTAATCCAGCTGGGGATCCTACTTTCTTAAAAAATAAAGACGAGGCGATGATTGCGTTAAATCAGGGTCATGTGGTTGGAGGTACAGCCTGGTTATGGGCAGATGATATATTTGAAGAAACTTTGGATTATCTTTTTGTTGATGAGGCCGGGCAAATGTCTTTAACTAATGTTCTAACAATATCAAGAGCAGCAAAAAATATTATTTTATTGGGAGATCCTCAACAGTTAGAACAGCCTAAAAAGGGAGCACATCCTGAGGGTGCTGATATATCTGCTCTCGAACACATACTTGATGGTAATAAAACTATGCCTGAGGACAAGGGATTATTTCTGGGAATAACCTGGAGATTACATCCACTTATTACTTTATTTACATCTACACTGTATTATGAAGAAAGGTTAAGTTCAAAAGAAGGACTTGAAAATCAAATGCTGGAAGGAAACACCCCTTTCCAAGGCAGCGGTCTATTTCATATTCCAATTGATCATTTCGGAAACCAAAGTCAATCTAAGGAAGAAGTGGATGCAATTGTAAGAATCGTCAAACATCTTATGTCAGCTAATATAAAATGGATTGATAGAGATAGAGTATCAAAGCCACTTCGGCAGGATGACATATTAATAATTGCTCCATATAATGCACAGGTAAGCGCATTACAGGAAGCATTATCAGGGTTTTCGATTGGAACCGTTGATAAATTCCAGGGACAGGAAGCTCCTATTGTTATCTATTCAATGACAAGTTCTTCCTCGGAGAATTCTCCCAGGGGAATGAGTTTCCTGTACAATCCAAACCGAATGAATGTGGCAACCAGCCGTGCCAAATGCACAAGTATACTTGTCTCAGCCCCTAAAATTTTTGAGGTTGAATGCAATACAATTGAGCAAATGAAGTGGGCGAATGGGGTTTGTTTTTATCGGGAGATGGCTAAAGAAATTGATTTATCTGATTTATAATAATGACGAAGAGGAGATTATAGGTATCATCTTTAATTAAAGGTATGGAAAATAAGATTGAAGCATTCTGTGGTATTTTGAATGACAATAATTATGTTACAAAGGTTAAAGAAATACCAGATGAATTTGATCATGCAGATGAATTGAAAGCTCAGATCGAACAAGATGGATTCATTCCTGATTCGATGCGGTATTTTGAGGTAAACGGATACAGCAGTCCAGTGGAACTTGAAGAATGGCTTCGTAGGGAATATGACAGTTTTAAAATCGCTTTTATTACCGAAACAGATCCGAATAAAAGAAAGCTTGCTTTTGAAATTCACCGGCAGATAACAGTCACCAAGCAATACTTATTGGATTTACTTACATCCATAAAGCCTATGGGAGATATAAGCTTTGAATCACTTATAAAACATAAAATTCAGTACTGTACTGAAACCCTAAATTTCGTTCTACATGAATATGGAGATTTAGATGATCAAGAAAATGATCAGGAACCTAATGATGCTAAGGAGTACAGTCCAGTATATTTTTTCAAAATAAGTACTGATTTCAAAGAATATAGTTTTCACAAAGTTTTGCAACTTCACAAAGAATTAAAGAATTCCGGTTATATTGATTGCTCTTTACGAGAATTTAGGAAGTTATTTGTAGATCCCAATCAAACTCCACCAACCCAGACCCCTCAGCCGATAAAATGGAAGAAGGGTAAGTACAATCATCTTGCATACTTAATAAAATGTCTGAATGAGAATTTTCTTGGATCCCAAAGGAGTCCATCTAACAATCAGATAGCTATTAAACTTTTCTATAATTCAGAGGAGGGTAAATACTTCTCACCAAATAAACTTCGGTTTGATGGCCGATTGGGTCTTGAACCTAAAAAAACCATTGATACCATAATAAATCATATTGGTATAGGGGGAAGCAAGCAATCCTCACAAGCCAAATAGACGACAATTCAGCCCACTATAGACGACAGTAGTAAGGTTTTTTACTACAGATCTTCGATCTCTTAATATTCTAAAGACTGGATAGTATCCACATTCTATCCTGTTCCCTGCACGACACTTTAAACGACAGATCCTGTTTCTTATTTATTAATCGTAAAATATTGATTAGCATTGCGTTATAACAATAAACAATAATTTTAAAGAGAACAGTTATGACAAAAAAAGAATTTTTAAAACAACAAACAAATGATGTTTTCGAAAATTTCGAAAAACATGGTAGCTACCCCCCAACATTCGCCATTTTATATGATGACGGGTCAACAAAATCTATTGGCACCTCTTTTAACGGACCTATGAGCAAAGATGGATTTGATTTATTAATGCGTAAAATCTGTGAGAATCCCAGAGTCATTGCCAGTACCTTCACCTGCGAAGCATGGATTTCTAAAACATCAAAGATTGAAAATAAGCGTCCCTCTGATTGCAAGGATAAAGAAACAGCAGTATTTCTGGTATATACTACTCGGGATAATATTGAGGAGTTTCACTTATATAAGCCGAATCACCAAGGTAAACTTGAACTTGTCGATGTATTTAATGAGTTTGGAGGTCGGTTTTGTAATCCATTCAATACTGCTAAAACATTGACAAAGAGCGAAAAGGAACAAGCAATTTTTGAATTCCAAGAATCTGTTCGTAATAGTCTGTGCCAAGCATATAAAGAACTTCAATACATAGCTCCAATGTTGATTTTTCTAAGTAATTCTTCGAAAGAAATTAGTGTTCGATGGATCCCTGATGAAGAATGGATGGATAAGGATGGTTTAAAGCGAAAGATTAATACTCAATGTCAAGATCCTCAGACTCTCGCTTTTCTGTTAGCGTTTCCTGTAGAAAGTAATATGGTCAATATGCTATTGGTATCTGAAGAAAATCAAGAGGTGTTTACTTATGGAATCGATAATTCTACTGTGACGCTGAAATTTATAAGCAAAGAACCCTATAAGGGAGAGTTCTCAGGTTATTTTCAATATAGACAAATTAATAGCCAGCAAAATCAGAAGAATTATGGAAACAAGAAATAGAATGAAAGAAACAGAACAAAAAATAAGCATGATTAGCTTCAGGCCAACATTGCTTGAATCAATTAAAATCTCCTTCATTGGTGAAGCGTTTGATCTAAACAATTGCTCAGTATTGCGTGAACTACTGACAGGGTACTGGACTTTGGATGATCTTTATGCAATTGCCAGAAATCCAAATTCGGAGCAGTATGGTGCTGAATTACCTTATTTAAAAAGTGCTTACTATCCCAGTAAAAGCATTGAGAGGATCGTAAAGGAAGGAACCAGGATGTACTCAAAGGACATGCTTGGTATTATTGAAACAGAGGAAGAAACCATTTGGGAGTTTATTCCGGATAATAAAACTAATAAAAATTAAAATTATGAATAAAAATTATTATACAATAGAAGAGATGCAGCAGTTAATAACTGAATGGCATGTAATGAGCAAGAAAATTGAAGATTACAAAAAATCAGAGAATGTTGATGATCTGACTGAAGAGGAATTCATTTACCTTTTTTGGGAATCGACATTATACCCTAATATCTATTATCCACCGCTTTACAGGGGTAAAGTCTCTCAATATATTTCAGATTATGATCAGCATCTTCTCGATATCGGCTATGATCCATTTACTGCAGAAATGATTGATCCTATTTGTCCTGAATATAGCATGAATAGTATTGACTATCTAAATCCAGCTGATTTCGCCCAAGATCTCTGTTTGACAACTAAGAAACTAACCTTCGAACAGGCTTTGGAACAAATCTCCTTCTTGGAGAGGGAATATTTAATCATGGATGAGTATTACAATATCACTGGTTCTGGGTTATTTGATTTAGGCGACAATATTGATGATTATTTCAGGATGTTAGATCAAGATTATGAGTTTATGAAAGTCGAAGAACCTGAATACATAAGTCAAGTGGAGATCGAATGCTCCCTTGAGGAGCAAATTGATTTTTTTAATCTTTATCAAGTGGAAAAAACTAAAACAATGACATTAAAATTAATAAGGAAAAATGAAAAGTATGGTAAGGAATTTAATGAAACAGTGAAACGCATTAAGGTATTGGAGAAACAAAACATCGTTGCGGAGTATGAGGAACAAAATAATATAAAGAGAATTACAGATGAAGAGATAACAAACATTTTCGGGGAGTCCGAGCTTTTCCCGGCATATATGTATGACAATACAAAAGCTGGCTTTGATTACTGGGAAATAACCGATTATCAGTTCCTGATGCTTTTAAAAGAAGAAAGAAGGCATAATTACATAGAATATATCCGTCAAATTGAACAATCATATGACCTTGGTGAAGCTGAAAGTCTTTCGGAGGGTGAGTATTATTTCGAGTTGAATTCTGAATTGGAAACGAAAATACCTTCGAACATTAAACCTCCGGAGGACTTAAATCCTGAAATAATTAGTAGGGTAATAGAGAAATCGAAACTTAAAGATTTGGATGACTCCGTTGAATTGCCCCTTGAGCAGACACTTTCAATAATGCTTAATATCACATTTTTCTTCAAGCAGGTTGTTGAAAGAAAAGATAATCCATATGAGGCTTTTTGTAGGGCAATGAATGAAGCGGACATTGATAAGATAGGGATAATGGAATCTAAAGCAAAATCCTTTACTGATTATTTATGGATTGAGCAGATTCCCGACTTATTATTGCAGACCCTATATAGTCTAAATGGAAGCTACTACAGAATCAATGATAGAAATTATGATTGGGAGGATATATTCTTGGATACATTTCTATATATGCCATATGGTGAAGAATTCAATCGGGCAATGATTAATATATTACTATGGCCCCTATACAAAGCAACTCATAAATTGGAAATGCCTCCTTATCTGAACCAATGAAGACACAAGGGAACTATTTCTATGTTAAGAAACCTGAATTGAAATCAGGTTACACGCAAGTGCCAAATACACTCTTTCGTCTGAAGTTGACTGCAACGGAAAGATTGGTGCTTGCTTACCTGTTTTCAAATGCCGAAACATTCCGAATAACTAATTACCGAATTGAAAAAGTGCTAAGATCCGATTTCCGGACAATTAAAAAGGCACTTAACAAATTGCATAAATTAAAGTTAATTGAATACAAATCGCCTAAAGTGATCACTATCAATATTAAGGAAATAGAGAGACTCGGTACAGATGAAGACAGCACAAAGGAATACGAGAATGAATTAGCCAAAGTAAATCCAGTTGAACAACAGGATAAACAATCTGTGAAGAATCCAGCTTTATTTCAAAATCGAGATTTAAGTAAAACTAACACTATTGTCCGACTAAATTTTCAAGTCGGTAATTTATCTTCTGTATTGCCCATAAATAGGGCATAGTTATTTCAATTCCCAAAGTGACCTCCCCCTGTATTTATTCTAAACAGGTTTAATTGCATTGATCCATCCGGGGATCCTCTGGCTATTTGATAATTGCGATTGGTGCTTCTGAGTAGTTCATTCACATCCAACATACTGATCAGATGCATTCTCACCAGAGCCGCTACTACTGAAAATGCCTTCTTGGTCTGGGCTATCTTCTGTATTACCGTCAATAACAGTTGTGCTATCAATGTGCACCAGACCTGGGTTCTTATAGCGTTCTCGTTTTCACCATAGAAATAGTGCAATTGGAAGTTCTGCTTCATCTTCTTAAAAAGAAGCTCAATACCCCAACGTTTCTTATACAGGAAAGCCACTTCTTCAGCCGTAATCTCAAAGCTATTTGTCAGAAATTCATAATACCGGTTTTTCTCATCCTGATAACACACCTTTCTTAAGCGAAGTTGTTTTAAAACCTTCATTTGCCTCTTGCCAGTTTCGTCTTCAGGGTAGTATTCCATCTCTATGATCTCATCCCTGAGCACTTTCGCTTTCCCTTTCTTTCGGTAATGCACACGGTTAATTTCTATAACGATATATACTGCATTCGTTTTAAGGCGAGTGACAAAAAATACCTGCTTTTGGGTCCATATAGCAAACTGGTGGTAGTAGTTATAAGCCTTGTCGAATACAATCATGCTGTGTGATATTAATTCCAGACTTTTTAGAAAGTTTTTGTCATGTACTTTGGCTTCCGTGATTTTAATAAACCGTCCAACCGATTGAACAGCATCTATCAACATATGCACTTTCAAACCCCCTTTCTTCTTTCCGTCACCCTTCGGGTTACGTCCAACACCTTTAAGGATATCACTAAACAAGCGAATGGTGGTAGAATCAATCAAAAGAACCTCTTTGAAGGTCAGTCCAAAGGTTCGGCTGTCCGACAAAAATGATTGATACTTTTTAACCAGACTGAAATACAAATCTTCAAAGAAACGGTTGTCCCTGTTGCGTAATCCATCACAAGCTGTACTCTTTGCCGGGGCTTTCTCCATACCCAGGTGATTAAGCTTTCCTCCCAGAGCCCGCATCCCTTCACATATCTCGGTCATTGAGTCACAACGGCTGAGAATACCGAACAGCATGGTGATCAAGTGTGTCCTGGCCTTGAACGCCTTGTAATAATAGTCGCTGTTGTGCTTCCTTACTAACCCCTGTATGTTAATCGCATCTGTCAAATTTACTATCTGTTTGAAAATCGGCTGTCCGACAAATTTTATTTCTGTATTTTTACCCATGTTGTATTTGTTCTTGCAAAAACCAAATTACAACATTTGGGGGAAACCTTTGGGGAGTACCCCTTCTTTTATTATTTTAGTCGGACAGTAGTGTATTATTTTATATAAAGTTTTAACAAATCTAACAGTAAAATAAGTTTAAAAATAAATTTAATCCCATATTTAATTTAACCATTATTTACAATTTATCTGTCTGCACTTCACTATTGTGCCTAACGTAACGATTGTATAAAGGAATTTACTTTATTTTTCATGTATTTTCAGTTGTAGTTGGTTTATGCCAATAAATTTACGTCAAACATATTATAAATCCAAAAGATTGTTATTGTTTTTTAAATAACTGAATGCATTTTCAAATGTTATCGTAATAAATATAATGGTTCCCTGTCTGTCAATTACACTATTTTACTATTCTGTGTCCACCTTTGGTTTATTACTTTCTTCAGCATGCCGGAAAAATGTAATCCCTTCTTTAGTTCGGGCTTTTGAGGGGCAAGGAATTTTTAGGATGCCAATAGACGGTATTTCTCCTGGTGACAAAAAGATTAATTCCAGTTTGTCAAGAGTGTGCATCCTGACAAGATAACTCTGCGTCATCTAACGGGACTTAGCCCGCACGCAAAAATTTTAAAATTACCGATTATGAATTGCACACGTTTGCAAGCCCCTCTGGCCTACTCACATACAAAGCTTGCAAAAGAGTGCAATTAAACCCTAACACAAATTTCTTTTAACTATTTTTACAATACATTCACTTGTAAGTATTCAATTCTTTTAAACTATGAACAAAAGGCTGTTTGCCATAGGTGATATACACGGATGCTTTGATGCATTCAGAACCTTATTAGAACAAATAATTCAGATTAAGTTGGCCGATAAAATTATTCTTCTCGGAGACTATATAGACAGAGGAATTCAAAGCAAAGAAGTTATCGATTATATAATTAGTCTTAAAGCTAAAGGTTTTGATATTGTTCCTCTAATGGGAAATCATGAATCGATGCTTGTTGATGCCTATAATGATAAAGAACTTATCTCAAAATGGATTCAAAATGGAGGTGCTGAAACGCTTAAAAGTTTTAATATAAATTCCTTGAAAGATATTGAACCAAAGTACATTGAATTTCTTAAAGGATTAGATTATTATATAGCTTTAGATGAATACCTTTTTGTTCATGCCGGATTTAATGATGGTCATAGTAATCCTTTTGCTGATAAATATTCTATGATTTGGGTGTGTAAAAAAACATATGAAAACTCGTCGCTTATTAACAAGATTGTTATTCATGGCCATCGACCGATTCCGGTGGATGTATGTAAAGAAATAGTTCTTACCAGTAAAAATGTGATTAATATTGATACTGGTTGTGTTTATTCAAATACTACTGGATATGGAACTCTTACTGCCATTGAATTAAATACTAGATCTTTATATTTTGTATGAGTTAATAATATTGATATATTTGCAATTCGCGAATCGCGAATTAATAATGTTCGTTATGAAAAAACATAATGGGATGCGTCCACAGGATATTGTAGTGTTATTGAAGATACTTTCAATGCAAAATCAGAATTGGCATAATATTGATATTGCTAATGCACTTAAATTAAGTCCATCCGAAGTATCTGAAGCGTTAAACAGATGTAAAATTGCCAGATTAATTGATGGTAGAAAGAGAAGTATTAATGCTAATTCATTTAAGGAGTTTCTAATTTATGGATTAAAGTATGTCTTTCCGGTAGAGCCAGGGGCGGTTGTCCGAGGCATTCCAACTGCGCATTCTGCACCACCAATAAGTGAAAAAATTTCACAGGGAGGAGACATTTATGTTTGGCCATTTGCCAAAGGAATCAAAAGAGGCCAGGCAATCGAGCCTCTTTATAAAACCATACCAGAGGTAGCACAAGATGACAAAACATTTTATGAGTTACTTGCCATTACTGACACTCTTAGAGTTGGAAAAGCAAGAGAAGTTAAAATTGCAATAGAAGAATTTGAAAAGAAAATGAAATATGCCAACTGATAATATTGAAATGCTACAAACTGTAGCAGATGGTTTAGAAGAATTAAAGGACGATATAGTATTTGTGGGCGGAGCTATAGCTGAATTATATGCTGATGATCCTGCTTCATCAGATATCAGGCCTACGCAAGATGTCGACTGTACAATAGAATTAAGTTCATACAAGGGATTAACAGAACTTGAAGAAGACTTAAGAGCTAAAGGATTTGCAAATGACAATTCTCAAGGGGCACCAATATGCAGATGGGTATATCATGAAATTAAAGTCGATGTTATGCCAACAGAAGGGAATGTCCTTGGCTTCAACAATCCATGGTATCCAAGTGGCGTAGAAAATAAAATTTTTAAAACGATGCCTAATGGTACTGAAATATATGTATTTCCACCGGAATACTATTTAGCTGCAAAGTTTGATGCACATCATGACCGTGGAGGAAATGATTTGAGACAAAGTCATGATTTTGAAGACATTATTTATATCCTTGATAATTGTACAGACATTCTAGGAAATATTAGAAATGCTGACGAAGATGTCAGGAACTATTTAAAGGCAGAATGCGAAAGTTTGTTGGACAATAATGGACTATCAGAAGGTATCGAGAGTGCATTGCCATATGGTTCAGATTCAGAACGTGTAGAAATTATTGAAGATTTGATACTCGAGATTGCAAGTCTTGATTGACAGTCAGAAAAATCATATGCAAGTTTAAAAATAAATACATTATTTAACGTAATGTTTGACGAGATCAAAAAATATCAGAATAACGGTCACTTCTTTTTCAAAAAGGGCGATAACCTAAAGCTGGTGAGTAAAAGTGTTCCAGACTTGCCAGGGATCTACTATATTGTTCGATTATCCAATGGGAAAATAGAGCTTGTTTATATTGGAAAGTCTGGCACAATGCAACAGAATGGGATATTTAAGGATCAAGGATTAAAAGGTCGTTTAAATAATAAGCAAGAAGGAGTTAAAAGACAGGACTTTTTTGATTTAAAATTATTGAATGAAAATATACATGCTCTAGATATTTATTGGTTTGTAACATTTGATATAAACAACAAAGAACTTCCGGGATTTGTTGAAGGCCTGTTAATTCAACGATTTTTCGAAATTAATGGAAGATTACCGCTATGGAATAAAGATTACTAAATATATAACAATTTCTTAGCAGATGCACGTACACACATTGCCAAGCCTCATCAGCCTTCATTTTAACCTGAGCTTGGCAAAGAGTGAGCCTGCAGATGTAATAGTATCTTAAAATTTTTCTACCGACCCTCGATTAATAATCTAATCTTCTCCGTAACTAATATCTTGATCGAACCGGATTAATAAAAAGATAAAATTCTTATATCACGACAATTACATCGTATCAAGACAAAAAAATAGGGCCTGGCCCATAACACGGACGGTATAATTAATAAGCTTGCCACGGTTTTTGCTTTTGCTCCTGCTACCGAGACAAATCCGTTAAGCTTGTACCGCGACCGCGCCATTGGTTGTTTAAATCATTTCTGCACCGGGACAAATTCCCGTACACTTACCAACTTTGTACCGCGACACTCGTAATGCTCAATAAAATTTGTACCTGGACTGCAAAAACTCGTGCCATACCCTCCTTGCACCGTGACAATTTCCCGGCTAAAGAACCAGGACTCTGCCCGGTGCTGTCGTCGGATAACGCATACATAATTTTACCGCCGGGCCGTTAGTGCAAGTTTAAGCTGGAGCAGGACATAATAAAAAAATGAAATGATAATATTTCTATATGGCATGATATTTTGGATTTTAGTGAATGTAAAGAGAGTATATAAAGTTCTTGAATGGTTCTTTTGGAATAAATGCTGTTTCTTTTGAATTACCTTTTTAATTCTTTATGCGTAGGAAGATCGTGAACACATGTAACAATAGTATCAATAATATTTACTGCTCCAGCTTTCTGCGTTTATGTTGTAAGGAATTTATTACTTCTGATTTCTTGAAGTAAAGTCTGCGATTAAGTTTATAGTAAGGAATTAAGCCTTTCTTCTTCCCAAAACCGGATCACAACGAGCGGAGCGAGTTGTAATCCGTTGCACAACTTAAGCTTGCTTACAAGCGGATAGATTCTCTCTCCCGCATTTGATATAAATCCTAATGAGGATGGCACAGGTTTATCACTTAATATTTCTCTTGAGGATAATTCTTTAAACTTAGATGTTCCGTTTGAGGTTATTGAGTTTTTCCGTCTTAAAAAAGAAGAAGCCGTAAAAATAATTGAAGCTTATTCCATTCCCCGCCTCATCTCATCTGTTTTATCCCGGATTGTCCGGATAAAGTCACGAGCGGTATCAATATCAATCCCTGCTTTTGCGGCATGTTTTTCAATATCCGGTTCGCGTCCGGCATTTATATCTGGCAGTACCAGACCGGTAAAAACGTTAAGCTTGTCAATAAATTCCTGAAATGACATGAACAACCTGATCTTTCTTAAAACTCGTC
>Ga0208905_1000637_pt1 | contig 17828 bp, 20 predicted proteins | sample AntAceMetag02UKS_FD_184776 | JGI IMG/M metagenome (GOLD analysis project Ga0208905, IMG submission 184776) | Saline lake microbial communities from Ace Lake, Antarctica - Antarctic Ace Lake Metagenome 02UKS (SPAdes) (version 2) | ecosystem: Environmental > Aquatic > Non-marine Saline and... | reverse complement strand
TTTTCAGTTGGCATTAACAGAGAGCTTGGAACAATCTATATTGAAGTGAAATGGTAAAATGAGACTTGTAGAAGTAACATCGGAAACGCGTGAGCTTACGCTTGAAGAGGCGTGTATGGTTCAGTAAGAAGTATGAAATTGAGGATGATTAAAATGAAAAATAAATTAGGTTGTTTAAATGATCTTAATGTTGGTGTTGGAACATTAGTAGTTCTGCTGGGTGTGTGTGCCGCGTGGATTATCGCGTTAGTTTGGTCGATGTTAATCTTGGTGTGGGCGTTTATCCCTGCTGAATTACAGATTCCGGCATTCATTGTGTTTGTAGCATTACTATCGCGTAGGTGAACCAAATGTTTACTAAACTAAAAAATTTTTTAGTTAAGCTATTCATTCCGCGTGAATATACTATAACCCGTTGCCCTGAATGTGGCTATCCAATGTTTTGCGGCTGTCCAGCTTGCATTGAGGATGTTCCAAAAGAATTTAATCCTTATGTATTGGATAAAACTGGTGAGTTTTGCACCTGCGCGTGCTGTGGGTTAACAATGCATGCATCAGAGTGGATGGATGAGGATTTCAAACAGCGTGGGCAGATTGATAAACTATGAAAGTATGTCCTTCCTGTGGGCAGAATAAATCAAAAGATTTATTTTCGTCCAACGGATATTGCAAGGAATGTATGAGCGAGATAGGCAAGCAGAGAAGAATGCGCGCGAAGGCATATATTGCCGAGTATAAATCAACCCGCAAGTGTATTGTATGTGGCGAAACAACGCCAGAACTATTAGAGTTCCATCATCGTGATCCAGAAACAAAGCGTAACAATGTATCCGATATGATACGTAATCGGAATAGTCTTGATACAATTCAGGTAGAGATTGATAAGTGTGTTTTGCTCTGTAAGTATTGTCATTATGACGTTCACAATGGAAATATAAAATTAGATGATTATCTATGATAATTAATTGTGATAAAAAAGAAATATTTGAGAATGGTAAACTTTTATCTTTAGAAGAGATTAAAGATAGAAATCTTGGATGTAAAATTGGTTTGCATGATTGGGATAAAATGTATGTGTTAACATTGAGTCCACCAAAGTATAAGTGTAAACTATGTGGGAAAACAGAATACTGTTATATGACAGGAAAACATAATACAATATAGGTGATAACTATGTATTTTAAACTTGTAACATACAGTGATTGTAGAGATGAACATACAGAAGTGTATATTAACAAAGAGAAAAATGAAGAATTTATTAAATTATTAAAAGACACATTATCTAATGATATAGATGATTGTGGTGCAGAAATATCATATACATGTGATTTAAATAATGAGTTTTTCTTTGGGTCTAGTGAAGATGAGCATACAATATATGTAGAATGTAGTGTCAAATATAAAAAAGAATTATTTGATGCTGTTGTTGCGCTTGGAGAAGGAGATGATAGATTTTATTATAATGATGAAATATGTGATCTTTATGAACACTTAGATGATATATTAGAATAACTATATATAGTCTGACGACTAATATATGTGTAAGGTGTAGTTCGCGAAACGTTGACGAATAAAGTAACGAATGATTAGACAAAATATATTGAAGTTGATACATGTATTATACTGAATGATCGGTATAATATAGAAAATCAACCGTCTTAACATTGCGTGGATAGCTAAGTGGTCAAAAGCGGCAGGCTTAAAACTTGCTCTCAAGGAGTTCAGAGGTTCAAATCCTCTTCCATGCATCTCGGAGACTATTATGGAAATATTTAAAATTAGAGTTAAATCGGGTATGTTCTATGACCCGCGCGGATTCACATCTTACACGATGAATAGTGGTGAGAAGATAAAGATTTCATCAAAAGGAAAGATTTATGAATCGAAGAAGAATGTGAGGATATCAATGTCTTTTAACCTCATGACTGACGACGATGTTGAGATTGTAACATATTCATGTAAGGAGATTAAGTAAAATCCTACCACAACCTTTATATACTATTAGCAACATATAGTATAGTACTACTTTTTTACTATTTTTAATTATTAATGTTTCTTGTGCGGGGTGCACATTTTGACTGGTAGAATTTACTTAGAAGGAACTGTGTTTCCCATTGGAAAGTTAAATGATAATCGGTGGGGAATCCCCAACGATAAGAAAGTAATTGACTCAGCAATTGGGTCATTAAAAACATCTGTTGTTCGTGTGTGTGCGTCAGTAACCGGAGAAGGTGAACACCATTGTGATTTCTCTGATGATCCTGAATCTGTAATTGGTAGTGTTGTTGATTCTTGGTTAAATAAGGAAACAAATTCAATTGACGCGCGCGTAGAAATAACCAATCCGAAAACTATAGAAATGTTTACAAGCGGCAAGCTTGGAAAAACATGGTCGCCATACGGTTATTTTGGCTCTATTGGTGAGGATGGGTTTGTGAAAGAATATTTTGATAATCGCTCATTAACATTTGTTAATAACCCGGCATCTCCTGAAACTTATGCTAAGGTTGTAGCCGGTTCAAAGGGCGTTAACACTTATATTGAGATGAATTTTGTTGGCGATGATGGGGTTAGTCCTGAGCCATCTTCTTTTTCATCCGATCCCGAAGATGGCAACACTACTGCTTTTGGTTCTTCTTTACCGCCATCTTCGTCTGACAAAGATTTTGATAATTTTGGTGATAAAATGCCAGACGACAAAGATATTACTCAGGACGAAGTTCCTGAAGACGAGACGCGTGATAGCGACCTCGTAGAAATTAAGGACATGCTTGGTGTGGAACAAGCTAAGGTTAAGGAACTTGAAACAAAGTTTGCTGAACTTAGCAAAGTTAAGCCCGAAGAGCCGAAAGATGAGGAAGAGAAACCAGAAACTCCCGTTGTTGACGCTCCTGATGTCAAAAAGCTTGTAGAGGAAGCAATTCTCTCTGAGCGTGAACGTGTCGAAAAGGAACATTCTGTTAAAACGTATAAAGAACTTTGTGATGAAGTTGGAATTGAAGTGGATAAAACCGCGCTCAATGACTCTATGACATCTGCTTCTATCAATCGCGAGATTGCGCTTATTAAACAGGTTTCTGAAAAGCACGGTAAGTCCGTTGGTGTCGGCAGAGAGCCGAACTATAGGATTAAACAAGAAAAGCCAGCACCAAAACCCGAAGATTTCCAAGAACAGTCTGGATGGACGCTTGGGAAGCCCGATCGGGATGGTAATTGGACTACAAAATAAAAAGGTGAATTAAAATGGTTATGTTTGGGTACATTCAGCCCACAAATAAACTTATTGCATATGCTCAGACGGAAGTTCCAATGCAGGAACTCTATGCTGAGGTTGCAACAATTAAACCAGCTCATTTGGTAATGCGCGGAACTACAGATTCTGATATTCTGCTTGCTACCATGGAAACTAAGCCTCCGCTTGGTATCGCTGGCTACGAACAGTCTTTCCTTGGATGCGCGTCTTATACGTCGCAGCGTCCTGCAACTATTGATACTGCATACGCAAATGGTGCGAAAGTGCCCGTTCTTTCTGGAACGAACTTTGTGCTTCCACTCAGGTTGGCAGCTAACTTTGCCGTTGTAAAAGGCGACAGGCTTTGCTCATTTACTGATGGAACAGTTGCACCGTACGTGCCCGTTGGTGATGGTTTCGCACTCAAGATTCCGTTTACTAAGCAGGTATCAGCAAAAGATACTGGTATTGATCTTCCAGCAGGCGTAGTTATTACTGGCGCATTCATTGATGTTACTACTGAAATTTCAGGGTCACATATTGATGTCGGTTTCATTAACGCAGTTGAATCTGGTGATGAAGACGGTCTTATTGATGGTGCAGCAACTACAGCAGCAGGTATGGTAGCTCCAATTAATTATGATGCTTCTGCCGCCGCTAACCTAACGTGCGGAGATTACATTGCTACTGGCTTTACAACTGGTGGAACTGTTTTCTTTGGTTTACCAAAAGATTATGTATGCAATGGAACTATTAAGTCTCTATCATATACTACATCAGATCATGCAGTCGTTGGCAACTTCTTCGTTGTGGTTCGCTCACGCGGTATTGTCGATGTTGGACGTGCAGAGAAAACGCTTGCCAAGAGTACCTCTGAGCAGGATATCATGGCTATGGTAAATATCTAAGGAGGTTTTTAATATGACAAATTATATCCCAACCGAGTTTTATGAGCAGATGCGCGATGGTATTATTTACACCGCACGTCAGCAGAATATCGCACGTTCGCTTATCCCATCACGTCTTATTAGTGGTGGACTTGGAACTCAGCAGTATGGTTTCGACTCTGCAACTGAAGTTTCTGAAGCAATGCTTTCATTCGCATTTTCAGATAACGCAGAAGACATTATTGGGCGCAGTAGAATGCATCTGCCAATTCCTGTTCTCCATAAGGAGTTCCGTATTGGACGCCGTGATATCGCTTCTGCACAGAACGGAAACTACGAACTCAATACTGCATCTGTAAACTCAGCTGCATATCGTGTAACAAATCTTGAGAATAACGTTGTAATTAACGGATACGCCCCAGACGGCAGTAATTATGAGGTTAAAGGCTTATATCAGAGTGTGGGACAGACTACAGCAGGTGCTGACTTTGGAACTGCTGGAAGCGCTATTGCAACTGTTCAGGCTGCACTTACGCTGTTTGACGCAGACGACATTTATGGTGATTTTGATCTATTGCTGAACCCAGTTCAGTATAATGAACTTGCTGTAAGTTTGTTTGGTGCTAACAGTGAAGGTGTAGCAGAACTTCCAATGGTCAAAGAACTTATTGGTGGAAACATTTATAAAGTACCATTCCTGACAGCAGGAACTGGAATGATGAATGCAAAGCCGAACTCTGCCTTCGCTGAATTGGTAATTACGCAGGATTTGAGCTACGAAAGTGAAATCTTACCAAAGAGCAAGGATCTTTGGGGTAGGGTTTATGAAGTTCTTGTTCCAGTTATTTACGAAGCTGATGCATTTTGTTCGTTGACCTCTATCTAAACATTCACCAAAAATATATTTTTAGGTGAAAAAAGATGAGTTGGGCATCAACCAGTGACTTACGTGCACTGGTTCACACAGAGCAATCAGATGATGAAGTATCATCTATCTTAACGCAAGCCCAAGACGAAATCACGGCAGCAGTGTCAGATACATCAAATAGTTATATTAAAACCGCACACCTATATAAGTCTGCGCTACTTTGTTTAATTAGAATGCAAACAAATGGTGAACTTGCTTATCTAAATAAAGTCGGGAGTATTCAAAGATATAATGACATTGAAAAGACGATACAGCTATATGAACGTGAATATGCTAAGGCTATAAGACGTGTCATGTTATCATCTACTACTGATGCCACATATACAATAAGTAAGAAATTTACTTGCTACGAGGTGTCACGGTGAATGAAGAAATTAAACCTATTTCAAGAGAGGAAATGCAAATTTATGATCTTGAGATTAGACAATATATCAGAGAACAGGATGCGCTCATGGAAGCACGTTTTGTGTCTTTAATAAATGAATTTACGTCTTGTTATCGGACTGAAGTTAAAGGTCTGTTTGGCAAGCTTGATAATCTGTTCTTAGAAATAAGTACATTAAAGAATCTATTGATTCAAATTGTGCTTGCAGGAACAGTATCATTTTTGATTGCTATAGTCGGGTTCGTTGTACTGAATACTTGTGGTATAATTTAGGTGACTTATGGTGTCAAAATTTAATACTGATATAATGTTTAAACAGCTTGGATCATATCTAACATTTAAGACTGTTGTAAAAACAACTACAGATTCATTTTATGGCACTGGTACAACGGTAGAAACTACAGTTAATTGCTATGGTAGTGTTCAGCCCGCGCGCGCGTATGATATCCATTCAAATATCTACACCCGACCAAATGATGTCGGAAAGGAAGATTTTGGTATCATAAATATTTATATTAGCGCAACCGATGGCGACAAAATTGACATAGAAGATTACTATGAAGATTCCGTTGGACGATACAAGGTTGTCTCAAAAGAATATTGGGACGAGACATATATTCTTACGTGTCACTTGGAGTCGTAACAGCCATGGTTAACTTATCTACTAAGAAGCAATCATTCAAGTTTAGAATAACTGGTATATCAGAAACTTTACGTAAGTTAAATCTTCTTGAAGATGGAATTATAGATGAAGTTGACGATTTACTTGAAGAATTTACCAACGAGTATCTCAAGGAAATCAAAGATTCAGCTCCGTATGATACGGGCAGATATTGGACAAACTGGGATTATCAGAAAGAGAAAGTTGGTAAATTTATTATTAGTAATACTTATGCTAATGTAGCAGATCCAAATACCGGAGTTCATTATGGTGATATCCTTGTTTATGGTATATCCAAATTCAAAGGAATTGCTGGTAATAAAGCCAAATATCGCTACGGAAATCCAGCAACTGGTGCGTTGCATGATCTTGGTATATTAGGTGTTACAATGCAACCAAGATTTGAATCGAAGTTTAGAAAATTTACTTTAAGAAAGATAAAAGGTGTTTAAATGAGTTATGAATTAATTAAAAAGAATTTTGTAACTGTTATAGATGCTAAAATACCTGATCTTAAAAATAAATGTTTTGCAACATACGCAGATGCTCTCCGCGCTTCTCCTGCTGTGTATATTGATATTGTGACTGGTCGTGGTATCAGAACAATAAAGAGTGGAAGCGGAAATTACGAACAAATATTTAATCATTTAGTGCGGGTTATTATTATTGCAGACGGCGTTCAGGATGTTGATACATATTCATCATCCTTTATTACTGTTTTTACTCAGAACCCAGAATTATTTACTACTTGTAAAGTATTTGGAGTATCAAGTGTGTCACCGATCATCAACGTATTTGAAGAGAAGGACGGCACATTTAGACGTGACATTGATATAAATGTCGTAGAATTTGTATAGGTATTATTATGGGACAAAATGCTGGCTGGACTGGTATGTTGGAGTTTATCGAAGAAACTGCATTCGGTGTACTTCCAACAGATCCAGCAATGGAATATATAGGTGTCGTTCAGAACGCAAGTATTAACGACAAACCTATTATTGAATCGACACGTTATTTGCCTCAGCAGGCATACACAACTACACTTGGACAGACAAGAACAAGTGCTTCGTTACATCAGAAGGTATCTTCTGAGATTTCGATGGATATTGAATATCTACCAAAAACAATTTGGTCAGGTCTTCTTCCTTATGCACTTGGAGAACCAACACTTGGTGCAGCCGGTGTCGCAGCAACAGGTGCTGCTGATGCTCTCGGTGGATCACTTAGCGTTGGTGGTTATGCTCTTGGAACTCCAAAGTATTTGATGTATTCTGGTGGGTATGTAACAGACTTTACTCTCGACATTCAGAAAGATGCCATTTCTAAAGTTTCAACTACGTTGGAATTTGCGAATAGTGGTGTGAATACTGGTGCAGCATCATGGGCTAATACTGCTAACCCAATGGCTTCAGATTATAAAAGTTCTGGTGCACATGCTGATGTTGTAGCAGGTGATGCTTTGACTATGACTGATGTTACATCGTCTATCTTAGCAACTGATGTTACTGAACCAGTTACTGCAACTGATATTCCTGAGAGTATTAGTATTAACATTTCAAACAATCTTAGATGGATTAAGGATCTTGACAGTTCATTTACTACAAAGCGTAGTGCTGCTGCGTTGCTTGGACGTGATATTACACTTGGCATTGAACTGTCATATAATGATCTTGATTTGTATGATGAAATTCTTGCTGGTAATGCGTTCACATATGATATGGTATATGATGGTTATACTTTCCATTTCGGTGGATTTAAGTTCCCTGAGTATCCAGTCAATCTTGATCCAGAAGAGTTACTTGGTGAAACAATTGAGTCAACCTCTGTAACTAACTTCCAGGTTACTCTTCCAGCAGCATAATTTTATTTTTTTATTTTTTAACAGGTGATTTTTGTGGTTATTGTAACTATTAACAAAGAAAAGTACACTTTGACAGACAATCCGAGTCGCAAAGTTGTCAGAACTATCAAGCAGCGTCAGCGTTCGATGTTGATGAAATTTATTCAGAATTTCAAAGACGAAATTGATGAACTTAAAAAGCAGGACACAAGTTTTGCTCTTGATGATGCTATTAATTATCTAATGACAGCACACCCAATTGAATTTGGTGAATACACAACTGAAGAGGAAGATTTTGCTGATATTGCAGCTATCTCTATTGCAACCAATAAGTTGTGGGACGTGTCAGAATTTGACGACATTGGATTTAAAGATTACGAAGAAATGCAGGATAAATGCCTTGAAATTTTAGGCGGAGATGTCAATCGTTTTTTCGGGATCTCGACAGAGACTACAGCGTTAAAGGAAGAAATTCCAAACGAACCGAAGCCTCTGACCAAGAAGAAAAGCTCAGCAAAGTAAAGGCTCTTAATGATTTGTTAAACCCAAATGACGCAACTCGTAGATACGTTGAATTTAAACATGGGTTTACGAAGGGTACAGCAGATCCAGCTTTTATTGACTATGTAATAATGGACGAAATGGGGTGGTCATATCAAGACCTCAATGAAACACCAATTCGTCAATATTTAGAGATTATGCTTATCTTAAAAGCAAAAAATAGCGTACGGAAAAAACAAGATAACAAAATGAAATCCAAATAACCCCATAGTTTTTGAATTGGATAGGAGATATTATGCAAGTAGGTTCAAGAGATATAACTGTTGTAATTTCTGCAAATATTGCAGGTCTTACCAAAGGTATAGCCACAGCTAAACGGCAAGTCTCCACCATGTCTTCATCTATGATGTCAGCAGGTGCTGGCATGTCGCAACGTATGAGCGAATCAATGCGGCGTATGGGTAATACTATGGTAGGTGCAGCAGGTGCTGCGTTAGTAGGATTCGTTTATCCTGTAGTTAACGGATTAAAATCAATTGTAGAAGCTGGTAAGGGTGCTGAAGATTCTATCCAGCGTGTGATGTCAGTATTTAATGATATTGAGACACCACAAATATTCAAACAGATGAAGGCAGACTTGGAAGGTTTCATTTCAAGTCTTGCTGGAACAACCAAATATGATTTCACTCAGATTTCTGAATCCATGTACACCATGGCTCAGTCTGGTAAAGATTATAATGAAATCATGTCGCTCACTCCTGATATTCTTCAGTTAGCGACAGCTCAAATGGCTGAACTTGATTCGACAGCCCAGCTAACCATTTCTACCCTAAACGGCTATGAAATGGGTATGGAACAATCATCAAGAGTAACAAACGCTTTAGCGGCAGCTACAACCAATACTATGTTGCGTCTCGATGATCTTACAGTATCATCACGATATGTAAATGCAACACTTGGGTCACTTTGGGGAGAAGAAGTATTTGAGCGCGGTCTTGCGCTTACTGGTATGCTTCGTAACTGGGGTCGAACTGGTATGCAGTCAGGGCGTATCATTCGTGATGTTTTCCAATCATTACTTAATCCTACTGCTGAAGTAGAAAGGATTATGGAAAACAATAACATCCAGATTTACACAAATAGTGATGCTATTGCTGCAATGAAAGTTCAGTATAAAGATGCTGCTAAGCTACTTGATGAGATGACAGCATCTGGTGAAGCAACTGATGATGAATTAGTTAACCAGAAATTGCTTGTAGACGATCTTGGTTATTCATTAGAAAATACATATGCAACTGGACTTAAAGACATTGATGAAGTTCTGAGTCAGTTTGCCAAAGCCCGTGAAGCTGGAATGACTCAGGGTGAGATGTTTGCCATTGGTGGTAAGCAGTCTGGTGGTGCATTTACTCAGATTGTTGATAATATTGACACATATACTGAGCTTACAGCTGCTATCACTGGAACAAATGAAGCAGAACGGCAGTATGAAGTTCAGACTCAAACACTTGCATATCAGTTAGAGATTCTTCGTTCGACAGTTGTCGAAATCAAACGGCAGCTTTATGAATCAATAAAAGAACCGATGATGGATATTGTGAAAACAATCATTGCATCAAAGGACGAGTTTGTTGAATTTGGAGCAGCATTTGTTTCTGGAATTGTTGAAAAATTAAAGACTGTTATTGAAGTATTCATTAACATTGTCAAATGGTTTAATAATTTAAATAGTGGTACAAAAGATGCAGTAACTGGGTTTATTGCATTTGCATCAACAACGGCTATGGTATTAGCACCACTTACTTTACTTGGTGGTATCTTACTATGGAATGTTGCTGCGTTGTTATCATTACCGCAACCAATTTATAATAATGTATCTGCATTAGTTACATATGTAAAATCATTATTTATTGTTAATGCAGAATCTACTGGATTAAATTATGCATTATTTAAATTAAGAGCCAGTTTTGTTGCAACCCGTAAAAGTGTATTTACATCAAATGGTGTGTTAACAGCATTTCGTAATAAATTATTACTTGCAAAAACGTCAGTAATTACATTTGGTAAAACACTTGTAATGGCTGCTAAAAATCCATCATTAGCATTTAAAGCAGTGTTGGGTAAACTAAATGGTGGCATAAATGCTTTTACAACTGGATTGCAGAAATCAATTGTTGCTATGGTTAAGTGGGCAGCAGCTATGTTACGATCTGTTGTAACAACAATTATTGCAGCTACAATTACATTTGCACCACTTGTGCTTGCTATGATGGCAGTTTCAGTAGCAGCAGGTATATTATTTGTTGCTATTCGTGATAACTGGGGTGGACTTAAAGATATATTTGATTCAACCATTGGATATATTTTAAATCTTATTAAACCATTTACAGATGCGTTAATGAATGTTGTAGGAACGATTGTAGGTTTATTCTCAGTATTAAAGGAAGGTACAACAGTAGATTTAGTTGGTGCTATTGGTGCTGTATTTGGAAGTATAGCCCGTCTTGTATTATCAATTCCATTTACAATTGCAAAGGCACTTGGAGATATAATTGGTAAAGTTGCGTCAATATTTTCAACTTGGTTTGGAGAAATAGGGCGAGAAATTAGTAGAATTGGACTTTGGGAATTTATTAAAAATATTGTTAAAGGAATAGTCGATGCGGCTTGGTCACTTGGCAAAACCTTTATAGATGGTTTCTTAGGCGGTTTAACTGGTGCTTCTACTGGTCAGGGTCAGGAAATTATTGACGGTCTTATATCGAAGGATGATGCTTCTGGTGCTGGATCAGAAGATGGTGAAGCATATGCTGAAGGATTTGATACTGCTGTAGAAAATTACGACTTTGAAGGCATAAAGAATGCACTTACTTCATCTGGTAGTGGTGTAGATTTATTTGGTGATTTTGTATCATTTACAGATGGAATATCTGAAGGTGAAAAGACGCTATTATCAGTTGGGCAAAAACTATCTAAACAATTTGGTGAAGATTTACCAGAAGGTCTAAAAGAACAGATGGAAGCTGCTCTTGGAGATAAAGATCAGGTAAATATACTATTAGATTGGATTCAGGAAAATGTTCCAGAATTTGCAGATGAGATTTCTGCATCTTATAATGAAGAATTAGAAACTGTTGTTGAAGATACAAAGAATGAACAGTATGGGCGTTCAGTTGATCTTGTTAAGAATATTATTGATTTTGGAACAATGAACTCTGAAAAGACTGCACTTATTCAGGCAGTTGCAGAATTTCTTGATGAAACTGGCGGAGAACTTGCAGGAGTTTATTCTAAATTTGATCTTAGTGCTTATCTCAAAAAGGTTGATCCAACAAAGCTTGGTGCTGCCACTGAAACTATTGCTGGTGCTACAAAGACTGAATTAGAACTTGCAGCCGTAGAAGCAATAAGACCGTATGATGAAGCTATTAAAGATGCTACAGATAAACTCGATGCAAAAAATTTAGAGTATAAAGAAGCACAAAAACGTCTTGGTATGACGGTTGATGAATTTGCTACACTTTCAACAATGTCAGAACCCGATTTTGAAACATTATCAACAAAATTGTGGGGTACAACGTGGGCAGATGAATGGAAATCTAATTTAGAAAGTGGAAAACTTACAGAAGGAAAATCTCTTACAGATTATCTAACTGATAGAACTAATGAACTTAATGATTTAAGATATAGACATAGCATTTATTTTGATGAATTGTCAAAGTTAAATGATGAAGTTGTAATAGCAGAAGCAGAAAGAGATGCATTTACAGGAGAAACATCAGAAGGAGAAGTAACAGCTACTACAAAAACTGGACAAGTAGTGCAGAGTAATATTAATGAAGCTGATGCAATCATTGAATCTAAAGCAGAAGAATCTGGCAAAAAATTAATAACAAACTTTAATGTTGGTGTTGTAGCAGGATTACCCCAATTTAGTGCTGCAATGGATGGATTTTTTACAAAAGTAAATTCTGTAATGCTTTCATTGACTACAAGTGCATTCACATGGGGAGAGCAGTTTGTTCAGTCATTGGTATCTGGTTTAAACTCAAAAATGAGTATGTTTGATGCTGTAGTTGATTATCTAAAAGATCAACTTAGCAATATCCAGTATATTGTAAATCCAGCACAGACATCAAATTCAATGATTGTTGATGCCGTTAAAGATTTGACGCAGACAATGCGTTATCAATCTGGTGCAGCGGTTTCGTCTGGAACAACTATCACTATAAATGTAACTGGAACAACCATCAAAGATGATCTAACAGGAGAAGAACTTGGTGGTATTATTAGCACAAAAGTAACAGAAGCATTTAATAAAATCAACCGTGGGACAGGGATTTAATGTCAGTTTATCTATCTGGTCATGGAGATTATTATATCATAGACTATGAAATTAATCCAAAGATTGGTGGATTACATACTGCATCTGTGGTTATAAATTCAACACATTATTTTAATATTAAATATGAAACTGGAATGATGACAATCTATTCTGGTGTAAGAACATTATTTAATGGTGTGATAACTAAGCTTGATTTTGATTTTGATAATTCTACACTTACAGTTTATTTAACAGAATACTTAAAAATAATTGATTTTAATTATGATTTAATTGTTGATACTGGTTCGTATGAAATAACATATACGTCTGAAACAATTGACACATTATTAACAGCATTTTTAAATGGAACTATATTTTCTGTAGGTTTTGTTCCAGCTCAGACAATATCTGAATTGACTGGTAACAACCTATCAAGAATAGAATGGATTTTCAATATGCTTGAAAAGACCAAAGCTGGTATTGACGCAAATGGTGATTACACAACAACAACTGGTGATATTGTAAGTGGGGAAATAAACTGCGATTTGATTATTGATTATGATGCATTGACAGTATCAATTGGTGTGGCTGGAACAACACGATATTTGACAACTGCAAATGTTTGGCATGCTATTACAACGGATATAACAAGGCACATTACAACTACACCAGAATTTAGTGATACATTATTCAAACCAGATAGAATAAAAGTTGTTGGTAAAACAGCAGCCGGTGCAGTTGTTGAGGGCGAAGCATATATAACAGCTGATACTGATTTACCTGTTGAAGTTGTATATGATGATTCATGTACTGATGTTGCTGCTTGTGAAACTAAAGCTGCAAATGTATTAAACAGTTATAGAAAGTTAAGTTCATTATCAATAGAAGTTAACCCAAAATTGTTTGATTCTGGTTCTATTTATTTAGGGCAAAGTATCGTAATTACAGATCCAAAAGAATTATCAAATACATATAGGTTGACTGAAATTAATGCAACACAGGATTCGGTAACATTGACACTTGGAAATAGTAAAAACTGGCTTGTCAATCAGCTTAGATATTTGAACAATCGCGTTAAAAACTTAGAGAGATGGTAAAATGGTAAATGTTGGTGATGTAGATATTCAATATGTTGAAGAATTATCTGTAAATAATTTTTCAAAAAATACAGTAGATATTGAATTTAATGGACGTGATCCACTAAGTAAAAATATAAGCAAACAATTAACAAAGCTTAATATGTCTGGTGTTACTGTAACAGACCAGTATGGTGTAAAAACATATGATAATTATATTGAGGATATAATTGCCATTGCAGAACGCAACGAAGCATATAACTATATCAATTTTGGAAATACAAAAGGATTTATTAGTCTTACAAAAGTAACATCTCCAACAACTGCTGAAAAGATGAACATGCGTGAGTATTCAGCAACTGGTTCTTTCTATCCAATTAATTCATATATGCGTGAATTTAAACTTGATACAGAATATGAGGATAACGATTTTGCAATATCATATTCTCCGCTTATTGCATGTCCGGTTTATGCATACAACTTTATTGTAAAAACACCATGGTCATCGCTACCATTAGATGCATATGCATATGTGTATGGTAATGAAGGTTCGATACCAATTATTAAACCATTTCCGGTATTAAATACGTCAAACTACACAACCAATACTGGTGATATTGTTGCACTTGAAGAAGCCGAAGGTGGAGCAGTATATGAATTTGATGCAAATGCAGAAAATATAAAATGGAGTTATGTTTCTGGTCAGGATATTCCGCTTGGAGTTTATAATTTAATATTCAGAATACGTGAATCTGATTTAGTTGCAGATGATATTAAAATTGTTGTAACTGTAAATACAGTAGATGTTATTACAGAAACGTTTGTGGCTGGAACTACAAACTTTGAAACTATCCAAACCAGCGACTTTCAGCTTCTTACATCAGGACAAACTATCGATATTGTTATCTCAAAGGCAACGGCGACATCTAATACAATTGAGATAGACTATGGTTTTGTAAACCCCGATTTTAGTGCCTATCTACTGTTTGATTGCGATGATGAATTAGATGCTGGCGAAATTAAAATTTATGATACGTGTGGTAATATAGCCGAAACTGAATGGGTGCAAATTTATAATAAAAATCATGCATTTAATGAACGGTCAGATTTTGTAATTCAAAATTCATTATTCAGATGGACAATTGACTTATCAGCAACTTGGGGAAATACAGGAGAATTTAAGAATCTTTATACTGAAGATATTGGGTATTTGTATCCGTATTCGTATCAATATGATGATGTAAGAATGCGGTTTATAGAAATTCGTCCAGATTATGTAGAACTTGAAATTCACTTAAATAATGTATCAGAAGATTCAGCCGCTGCAAATGCAACTCAGGTTGTAACTGTAAAGATTGACCCTATCAGATTCAGTTTTGATGTTGTTAAATACGGAGCTACAAAATTTGATTGGTTCTTAGATTATACAGATAATGACGACTTCAAAGGAACATATTATCCAGATTCGCATTTTGTAAGTAGAGCAGATGCTGCTGCAACAGCTGCATCCGCAAATGGCGCATCAATTGGAATTTTTGATTCATTTGCATTAATCATTGGAAAATCAACAGACGGAAATGTTGTATATGATTCAGATGGAGTTTATTTAACTGATGGGACAACAGCAACATCAGAAGATTATTCATTTATATTATCAGCAATTAATAATTTTGAAGGTGTTGAGTATCTTTACAAAACTGTAATGACTGGTGGGTTGTCTTTTGTTCAGACAATTAACCCAATTACCCATTCAGATTTTGCACTCAGTGATTCAGCATTTAAAACTGATGCTTATAGTCTTATAGCTGGAACAGCTGGTCATTGGACATGGAGCACAGATCATCTTGAATGTAAAGCTTCGACTGATTTAGAAATTCAAATTTTAAGGTCATACCAATATTCTCCGATTTCAAATTTAAAAATTGATACTTTTCCAGTGGATGATACATTAGATGGGGGGGCTTTTGGTGGAATAATTTTTGGATATCAAGATTCAAATAATTATTTAAGAGCAGGTTTATATAATGAATCATATTTTGGTTTAAGGGTACATCAATTGTTTATGGTAACTGATGGAGTTGAATTGGTTTTAGATGATACAATAATTTCCGGTGGAGAAATAATCAGCCAATATACCATAGATATTGATATTCTTGATTCTATAATTAATGTTTATATATATGCTGTTGGGGGAAGTAGAAGTGTAACACCAGAATTAACATCAGCGGCGGACAACAAACGATTATCAGGATTTGTTGGAATTGTTGCTGGTGATGCTGATACCGCAGATAATATTACAGTTACATTCAATAACTTTGAAACATCTGGAACAGAACTTCATGCACCAAGAGGAGTTCAGAAGAATAAAGTAATTGATGATCTTACATATCCATCACTTGCAGAATTTGAACATGATACTTCTGATGCAGCACAATGGACAGAAGATGATGATTTGTGTTTTACGGCAACTGGAAATGACGTTGGAGATGGGACAAAAGAAACTGTGGATGCATTAATATCAAATGTTAATTTTGATAATGGCAATATCAGAGGGCTTGTTCGTATAAATTCAGCAGAAGCTGTTGATAGATATGGTGGATTTTTGTTTTGTTCACCGACATCTCAAAACGGATATTTGTTAAATCTTGAAATTGATTCAACTGATAATTGTTTCTTAAATTTACAGAAACTTGATTCTTCTGCTGTTGCTGCTGGAACATATGGTTATGCTGGATATGGGGTTGCTGGGTATGGTGGAGTTGCTGTAATTGCGACACTTAATTATACTGATTTAGTCACAACATATGTAGTTGGAGATTGGGTATGGCTTGAATGTGATTACGTAGATGGGGTGTTTAATTGTTATCATTATGCATATGGTGCTACTAAACCAACAACTGCTACAATGTCTTACACACCAGACACAACTTACACATATGGTAGAATTGGATTGTATGCAAGGGTATCGGCAGCAGGTGCTGATAATCTTGATGTTTCATTTAGAAATCTTAGAATTAATAACACAACTGAATGCAATTCTGGTGTAGATACTTTTGCAACAATTGGTGGTGTAAATCATGGTTCATTAATTGAAGGTGGAGAAGTTATCTATTTGTTCACAAGAGATTTTGGAACAGATTTACAACTTGGTGTTTATCTGTTGGGTTCTGGGTATATTAACACAGATAAAGAAACTGGAAATGCATCATTAACAGCACAGTTTATAAACACTGATGATACAACTGGTGTTGATTTGGGTTCTGCTGATACAACTGAAGATATTGCATCATCGGTCGTATGGGGAGATTATACAAATACATTATTAATAAATGATGATGATGATGGGGATTCTGGTAACATATCAATTAAACGCAAAAGTGATACAGATTATGATGAACGATTATCATTAATATCATTTATTGGTGTTATCCCTGTTAGCAATATATCAAGTGGAGATAATTTGTTTACAACAGATTTAGTATTTGATTCATTCAATAATCATTCATTAGAAAGAATGATTGACTTTAGAGAAATGGGCGGTTTCTTGATTAAACGATTTGATGGAAATTATGGAGAATTATAATGACAACGACAGCAATATTAGAACTGACTAAACCAGCACAAGGATATGCCAATTGGCATATACCCATTAATGCCAACTGGGATGCATTAGAGAATAAACTTTCAAAAGCCTATCAGAATATATGGGTTGTAGGGCAAATTACATATTTTACAAGTAATGCAAAGTATGTAACAGATCATTGGGAACGGCTAAGTATTTCATATGGCGCAACTATGTTTGCACAGGACAATGAGAATAAAACCATTAAACAGTATTATTGTGCTTCTGGAAGTGGGGCAATTTCGTGGTTAGCATTAAAAATACCAAATGTCGATCTGACTTTTACAAGTGCTGTAAATCTTAATAGTAATACTCTTTCAAATGTTGGTAATGTAAATACTATTGGTAATATTACTACTATGGGTAATATTG
>Ga0208905_1000633_pt1 | contig 17857 bp, 17 predicted proteins | sample AntAceMetag02UKS_FD_184776 | JGI IMG/M metagenome (GOLD analysis project Ga0208905, IMG submission 184776) | Saline lake microbial communities from Ace Lake, Antarctica - Antarctic Ace Lake Metagenome 02UKS (SPAdes) (version 2) | ecosystem: Environmental > Aquatic > Non-marine Saline and... | reverse complement strand
GAAGAGAACCGAACAGCTTCTCAGAAATATTATGCAGCGGCAGCCCGGGTCGAGCTCCATCCCGCGCATCGAGAAGCTCTTAATGGAAAAGGGGTTATCGGAGAAAGATCTGGAGAAGCTGGTTGACCGCCTTTTACCGGATCAGAAGGCGCCCCCGACTCCGGAAAAAAAGAGAAAAACTCGTAAGCCCCGGGCGCCGCGTCCGGTTGTGGAGAAGATTGAGAAGGCTCTGGCTGACAAACTCGACACGATCAAGGGGAAAGAGGAGACAGCCGCGTATCTGTCCGGTCTCTTCCAGAGAGAGGTCGGGGTCCGGCTGAAAGAGGTTAAGGCTGACCGGGTGCGTCTGGCCGCTGATCTGAAACGCGTCGATGATATGCTCAGCGCGACCGGGCTGGGATTGGTGGCCCTGGATAAAGATGGTAAGGTTATCATGATGACCAGTGCGGCCGCCTCCATTCTGGGGGAGGGAGAAGATACATCGCTCCCGCCCGCGTTGCTCGAATTTATTGCCTCCGGGCAGGAGGATCTATTTGCTGGCCGGGGCGAGTTCCTGAACCGGCAGCCTTCGGAAGAGCGGGATCGGCTCCTCCATATTCTGGAAGCAATCGATCATCCCATCCTGAGTGAAGAAGGAGAGTTGCTGGGGCTGATCCTGAAGGGAAATTAGGGTGACCTTACTCGAAAAGTAATTTTAAAAATCTTATCTTGAACAACGAAGAGATTCACCACGAAGGTCACGAAGCACACGAAGAATAGTTGAGAAAAAAACAAAATCTATCTCAATTTTTAAAAAACCTTCGTGATCTTCGTGTCCTTCGTGGTTCAACTATCCTTATTTTTTTTCTTCATTCAATTCATAATCCAGCACCTCAATCGATATGTTCCCTATGGCATTGAGGAGCCGTAACTGATTGCTCAAGTCTCCCTGACTGAGTTTAATGTGGGTGGCGTCAGCGGGGACCTGTCCGAAGACCGGGTCGACCGGGATCCATTGCCCGGTATATACCTCCACCCATTGATGGTAGTAAAACGCCCCGTCATCGGCCTCAACCAATCCGGAGACCAGCCGGGCCGGCAGACCCATACTTCTGGCCAGGGCGGTAAAGAGGACCGCGTGAGCTTTGCAATCCCCCGAGCGTCTCTTCAGAACATCGACGGCATTGGGAATCGCCGCGAGAAAAGACTTTTTCAGGTTCAGAAAAAGCCATTCGACCAGTCTCTCCGATACCCGCAAGGCATCCTTCTCCGTTCCGGCTATCTTTTTAGCCAGTATCCGGATGGATGGATGGCGGCTCTGGATATAGGCAGTTGCCTTTAGATATTCTTTTAATTCAGGCTCCAGAAGAGGGATCTTTCTGGGAAGGCTCTTGCTTTGACCCCGGGCCGCAATCTTCAGGTAATAGGTCTGCGGGTCAAGTTGGGTAAACTCCTGGAGGGGGGAGGGGAGGATGAGATCGGGATCGCTTATTCCGCTTAGTTTAAGGGTCAGTGAACGAGTGTTGCGGGGATCGGGGACCGGGTGATTGGGATGGATCGATGTGGCCAGGAGGAGATCACTCAAGTAGCCCATGTTTTTCGCGGCTTCTTCACCTTCTTCCCGGATGGTGAGGAGGCTTATCTTCGCTTCCAAAATATGGAGGGTTTCGTCAATTAAAGATATGGTTGAGATTCCAAGATCGGGGAACTCGGATTTAATCTGATAGATATTGGTCGGTATTCCGCCGATGGTCCTCTTCTCTATCGAATCGACTGTATGAATAATCCGGACTGATTTAAGGAGGGTGGTCTCGATCAGCGTGGTCTCCACGGTTGTCCCCTTCGCTGCCCGGGACCTGACCAGGACCAGGTCGGCTAGAGCATCGGATAATTTTTCACCGCCCGTGGGTATGATTTTTTTTCCGGTCGGGGTGGTAACCTCAAAGCAGTCATTCTTCTTTTCTCCGGCAAAGGAACTCTTCCCCAGGATAGAGTCACTGGTGGATATGAAAGCCGTTAAGCCTTTTCCCGGAAGATAAATCTTTTCCTCCCGGATCGACATATCCTGAGTACTCCCACCCAGGTTGAGGTGATAGGAGACAGAAAACTCGGTGGTGTAGGAAGGCTGACCATGGTAGCTGGAGGGGTCCATACAAAAAGATCCATACCCCACCTTGTTTCCCATAAGATATACCCCATACCAGCGGATGCCGAGATAAGGAGTAGGATCGAAGTCATCTCCTCGGCTATCCGGGAATATTTCTGCGACCGGAGAGAGAAATATGATCAGGACGATGAACAATGTTTGGATATAACTCATATCCTTAAACATAAATTAGATCAGAAAGCTATTTAACCACGAAGGACACGAAGCTCACGAAGAATATTTGAGAAAATAATATTTAGCACATTTCCCGAAAAACCTTCGCGAACTTCGTGTCCTTCGTGGTTTTAATTATCTTTATTCGATAATGAACCTCTGGCGTTTAGAGGGAGATGGAGACGGGACTGGGGTAGGAGTTGGTTTTGGTCGGTTATTTATCTGATCGGCGATCATCTTTGCTTCTTCAAATGTGAAGTCTCCGTAAACTCGGATTCGGTTCTTTCTCGAAACAGGAACCATCTTAGTGGTGTAACGAGAAGTACCGTCAAGAGAGAAGATTATTGTTCTTCCTACGTTTCCCATCATCGCCTCCCGATATTTTTGGTTCCCTTTCGGAGTGAGATAGAGAGAGAGACTCATCAGTTCATTATCAACCGGCTGAGAGATATAGGCGATATCTTTTCCCGTCAGCCATGGGATTTCCTGGACGATCTCAAATTCATCTTCCTGGTTATGGATAGGGATTATTTTAGCCGGCCGCCGAAAATATAGTTCCAGTTGGATGATCCTGGGTGAGGGCGAAGGAACCGGGGTTGCCGCGGGAGTTGGGGTAGGCTGGAATGCCGCGCCCTGGTTTACCCATTCGCCGGTTTCTTCCCCTGCCGAGAAGAGTATTGTGAAAACTAATAGAAGAGTTAAGTTCATCTTTTACAATTAATATTTTTTCAGTGTTGCCTAAATAAAATAATGATAGTCTTTCTTCAAAACTAAATCAGCGACCAGATAATTTATACTATAAATACTCGTTAAATACACCGGGAAAATATTAACCTATAATCGGGATCCTGGATTCTTCTGTTTTACAAAGAATCCGGGATAGGGAGATTAAAATGCCGATCTTTGAATATGCCTGTCCCGCCTGCCGGAAGATATTCAGTTTCCTGGTTCGCAATCCGGCAAAACCCGGGAAGCTCTGTTGTCCGCAGTGTGGCGGATCCAGGCTGAAGAAGATCTATAGTTCTTTCGCGATGGTTCACTCTGAAGAGAGCCGCTTGGAAAAGATGGCCGATCCATCATTTTTCTCCGGTTTGGACGAAAAAAATCCCCGCACTTTGGCCCGGTTGATGAGAAAGATGGCCAGCGAGACCGGGGAAGAGATGGACGATGAGATGAGAGAGGTCTGTGCGCGTCTGGAAGCCGGCGAAGATCCCGAGAAACTGGAAGCGATGATGGGAGGTGGCGACTCCGGGGGATATAGCCGTGATACCAGCGGCACTTTGTACGAATAGGTATAGCTTACTCAAGCTGGTGTTTCTAAGATTCTTTCTTAACCAATGAATGGATTTATCACAAAGGACATGAAGAATAATTGAAGAAATAATGCTTAATACATTTTTTAGAAATCTTCGTGAGCTTCGTGTTCTTCGTGGTTTAAATCAGTTTCATTCAAGTTATCAATCTATTTTACCCAGGTTTTATAAGTGTAACGCCCGGAGCCGTCGGAAACAGAGGTTCACCAGAGACTGGGGAGTTTCCGCGCGTTTTTTGAAATCAGATGTCCAGCGTTTCCGGTGAGCGAGGTAGATTTGTCTCAATACCTCGGATTTAACGCCTTTCCAGATTTTTTTCTTGGCGACAACGAACTCCTTGAACGGAAGATTATATTCTTTAGCCGGCCAGCGCTCATCCAATGCCTGCCGCATAGTCATCCCCTGTTCAGCTTGAACCAGCATCTTCTCCCAGTATGCGCGGACATCTTCCATATATTCGGGGACATTGAAGGCCCGGGCTCCGCCGTCATAGATAACACATCGTTCCAGGGGGTAGGCGAGATTCTTGAACTGAGAGAGTTCAAACTCCGGGGTGAGAATCGCGGGGTGCCGGAGGAGGTCGGTCCCCTGTTGTTTGATGGCAACCTTGGTCTTGGAGTCGGCCAGATGAAACTTCCCTTCCAGGTAGATTAGGTAGGTATTATTGTATTTAGGAAAGGCGGAACGAAAAAGCTGATCGTACTTGCGGAGCGTTTTCTCGATCTTATGACATCCGATAGAAAAAAAGAAGACATTCTTTATCGGATGTCCCAAATTCTTCGCTCGCCGGAAGATGATATCGAAACCGTTCTGAACGGTTACCCCGGTGGCTACAATCTCGCCGATGAAGAGGCTGGATTCATTGGGAAGTTCAAGTTTCCGGTATTGATCATCCCGGATATACCAGCGGCCGTATTGATTCCTCTGCCGCTGGGAGGTAAGGAATGAAGAGAGTTGGGTATTAAAACCGAATGCCTCATTGAGAGCGTCTTTGATTCCAAAGTTTAAACCGGAACGGAGGAAATGAATTACACTGATACTCAGTGGATCAAGATCGCCGATAGCCTCCTGCTCCGGGAAGTACTTAAGAGCCATAGTTATGGATTTACGCAGAGCGTTGGTGAATTCACACCCGTAGATTCCGGTCTGGTTCAGAATGGAGCGGGAATATGGGGTGGAGACAACGTAGGACCGGATCTCTTCGGGATACTCATGGGAGAGCCGGTAATAGCTGATCTGCTGATTTTTGCTGAGGAGCTTTAGAGTCTCATTCATAGTGTTATAGTATGGGAAACCGGTCGGTCCGTCAACTTTTCTTCCTTTGAAATTATCTTTTTTCTGCTATTCTATTTCGGAATAAAAAGAACTAAAACCATAATAATTTTTACGGAGTAAAAATTATGAGTGTAATTGCTAAAAGCGAATTAAAGAAATTGATCCAGGATGGGGTTATTAAAATAGAACCATTCTCGGAGGATCAGATTGGACCCGGTTCGGTCGATCTCCACCTGGGCAGTAATTTTGTGGTCTACAAGAAGGTAAGAGACATCTACCATATCACCGACACATCTGATTTTCGGGAGATTACCGAGGAGATCAAGGTGGAAGATTATTTTCTGATACTCCCGGGGGAGTCGGTTATGGGGATGACGGTGGAGCGGATAACGCTCCCGGATAATATCTGCGGGCGGTTGGAAGGGAGAAGCCGATTTGCCCGCCTGGGTCTGCTGGTACATATCACCGCCAGTTTTATGCACCCGGGGATCTCCAATCACCAGTTCCTTGAGATGTACAATGCCAGCCCGATCCCTCTGGCCATCCATCCCGGGACCAGGATCTGCCAATTTGTCTTTGAATATACCGTCGGGGTTGGTCATTACCGGGGGAAGTTTGCCAAACAGTAGAAAAGTCTTTTACTACGAAGTACACGAAGGTTACGAAGAAAACTTAGAAAGCAGAAAAACTTTAAGATTATTTCGGTATTTCTCTTCGTGTGCTTCGTGGTTTAAATTATTAAAAATATAGGAAATAACTGATGAAAAAAGATAGAATTATTAAGGTCATAAGATCGAAGAAGAATCGTCCCCTGACCGCGAAGGATATTGGAAAGATTCTGAAGATTGAAGGGGATAAGCGTTCCGAGCTTAACCGTATGCTTGACGAACTGGAGACCTCGGGGAAGATCATCCGGGTTAAAAATAACCGCTACGCGGTCCCGAAAGAACTGGGATTGATAGTGGGGAAACTAGAAGTTAATCCCCGCGGTTTTGGTTTTGTCCTGCCGCAAGACGGCGGCGGTGAGGATATCTATATTCACAAGGAAGATATGTCCGACGCCCTCCACGGAGATACAGTTCTGGTCCGGTTGGAGAGCTCCCGACGGGGGCGCCGGAGGCCGCAGCGGAGCCTCTCGGGACAGATAATCAGGGTTGTCAAGCGGGGCAACAAGGGGATTGTAGGTACGATTAATAAGGGCGGCTCCCGTCTTTTTCTGGTTCCGGACAATCCCAGCTTTATCCATGATATTTTTATCGATCCCTCAAAGATAGAAAATGCCCGACCGGGGGATAAGGTGATCGTTAAAATTACCGTCTGGCCGTCCCGGCGAATTAATCCGGAGGGGGAAGTGGTAGAAGTACTGGGAAAAGCCGGGGAGCCGCAGGTGGACGCGCTCTCGGCGATCCGGCAGTACGATCTCCGGGAAGAATATTCAAGGGCTGCTCTGGCCGAAACGGAACAGATTCCCTCAACTATCTCTCAGGAAGAGATCGAATCCCGAACGGACCTGAGAAATCTTATGCTTTTTACGGTAGATCCTGATGACGCCCGGGACTTTGATGACGCGGTCTCGCTGGAGAAGAAGGAAGACGGTACAATTGAACTTGGGGTGCATATTGCCGATGTCTCCCATTATGTCAGGGATGGTTCGGCGATTGACTTAGAAGCAAAGGAACGGGGGACTAGTGTGTATCTTCCGGCCCGGGCTCTCCATATGCTTCCTCCTGATCTTTCCACCAAAATATGCAGCCTCCGCCCGGGAGAGGATCGGCTGGCCAAGTCGGTAATTATTACCTTCAGCCCGGAAGGCAAGCGGTTAAGATATAGTTTTCACCGATCGGTCATCAATTCCCGGCATCGGTTTACCTATAATGACGTAAGAAAGATCCTGGTAGAGAAAGACATTAGCGCCCGGGACGCAGTGCCGGAACTGACTGCCCGTCTTGATGAAATGGCGTCTTTGGCCCGGAAACTACGCGCGGCCCGATTCGCCCGCGGAGCGTTCGATCTTGATCTGCCGGAGGCCAAAATTATCTTTGATGATGATGGTCTGATCTCGGATGTCCAACTGGAAGAGTCGGATCTCTCCCATTGGCTGATTGAGGAATTCATGCTGGCGGCTAATGAATCGACCGCGGACTTCCTGACTGAGCGCCACGCCCCCGTGATCTACCGCGTGCATGAAGAACCGGATGATAAGGATCTCTATGAATTTGTTGAGTTCGCGTCAGCGTTTGGCTATACAATTAAAAATCCTCGGGACCGGGTTGAGATTCAAGCTTTCCTAACCTCAGTCCGTGAGACTCCGTTGGCATCTACCTTGCAGACCGCATTCATCCGCTCGATGAAACAGGCCGGATATTCTACTAAGAATCTCGGCCATTTTGGCCTGGCCAGTCCCCGTTATGCTTACTTCACTTCTCCGATCAGGCGGTATCCTGATCTCCATACCCATCGTCTGCTTGATAGTATAATTAAAGGTGGAAAACCGCCGGAGGAGCCGGGTCTTAAGGTTTTGGCCCAGCACTGTTCGGAGACCGAGCGCACCAGTGAGAAGGCGGAGCGGGAAATGCTCCAGCTCCGGAAACTCCAGTTCTTCAATCAAGCTCTAGAGACGGGAGAGGATCAGGTCTTTAACGCGGTTATTACCCGGGTGAAGAACTTCGGGTTTATGGTATATCTGAACCGGTATCTGCTCTCCGGCCTGGTTCATGTCTCCACTCTGACCGATGACTTCTATAAGATCGACAGGTCCGGGACACGTCTTCGGGGGAGGCGAACCGGAAGAGAATTCACCGCAGGGGATGAGGTGCGGGTAAAGGTGGAGAAGGTGGATATGGAGCTAAAGCAGATCGACTTTATTATTTTTCCTGCGGAAAAATAATATTGGGGAAACATTAAACTTGTATTTCAGGTTCGGTTTAAACTAAATTTCCGCCTCAGAATTATAATGATACTCGTAGCGGCGACCTTTCCCGGTAGGGACCCCGCCGAAGGGAAGTCCCGCCGGGACCGGGGCAGGTCGCCACTAGTTACCCCGCTGGGGGCCACTACGAGGTAACGCAGCCGGCATTTAGTTTTACTAAATCCTGGAAAACTGAGTGAAGGCGAATAACTTTAGGCACTTCTCCGCCGGAGGCGGATCAGCCTCTGGCTGAAAACTTTAGGCACTTCAGAACGTTTCCCGAACGAAGTGAGGGTTAAGTTCTATTAAACAGAGAGTTATTATTCTGCTGGGGATTTTGGTGTTGGCGGCGGCGGTCCGGTTGTGGGGGATTGATTATGGGTTGGCCTGTACTTACTGCCGGCCGGATGAAGACCGGCTGATAGCGACGGCTCTGCGCCTCTCGAGCGTTGACCTGAACCCCCATTATTTTATCTGGCCCGGTTTATTCTTCTACCTCACCCGGTCCATTCTTGAAGTTGCCACCTGGGGATACCGTCTCGTTGCCGGCAGTTTCATCGGTTCATCGCGGGATCTTTATGTAGCCGACCCGGCTTATTTTCACCTGGTTTTGCGGTATATCTTCTGCGGGTTTGGAGTGGCCACGATCTGTCTGATCTACCGCCTGGGGCATAAGCTTTTCTCCTCTACCGTTGGGTTTCTCTCGGCGTTTTTTCTTGCTCTGACCTTTCTCCATGTCCGCGACTCTCATTTTGCCATGCTGGATATTCCGGCTACCCTGCTTGGAGTCGCGTCTCTTCTCGCGGCCTGGACTGTCTGCCGCCGGGGTAGATGGCGCGATTATCTTCTGGCCGGGGTTCTGCTGGGGTTAGCGATGGCAACCAAGTATTATGCCGTAATTTTAACCATTCCATTGATCACGGCTTATCTCTCCCGGCGGGATCCATCTACGGCTTATAGCGGATCAGGGAAGGGGACCGTACGGCTGTTGATCTCAGTAACTATTGCCGCTATTATCTTCATACTTGTGTCTCCATATACATTACTTGATTTTTCCGCATTCCTCCGGGAGATCAGAACCGGGATTATCTCTCCCCAGTTAGTTGATGGATTTCATCTCCTTCCGGACTTGAATACGGACCGGGGGTGGCTCTATCATATTACTTTCTCGCTTCGATATGGTCTGGGATGGCCGCTGGAGATTTTGGCTTTGATGGGGGTGGGGTACGCGGTATGGCGCGCGTTTAAGGGGGCGATCCCGGAGAGGCTGATCTTATCGTTTGTCCTGCCATTCTACCTGGTCCTGGCCTTCCAAAAATCTTGTTTTATCCGTTATACCACGCTGCTCCTGCCGTTTCTCTGTCTCCTGGGTGCCGTCCTACTTCTCCGGATTATTCCTCGGCATAGATTCCGCGGTCTCTTCCTGGTGGGGGCAGTTTTGTTGCTGGTTCTGGAGCCGTCGGTCAGAATTGTTCAGCTTGACCGGTTGCTATCTCGTCCGGATACCCGCCTGATAGCAGGCACCTGGATGAAGGATCATATCTCCCCGGAGTCTGGAGTCATATTTCTCCAGCCGACGATCTTCGGACGTCCGGATGAATTCTTCTCATATCCGAATCGGATCTCCCTCCCCGATTGGGCCGGGACCGAAATGTTTCGGGGTCTCCTTTCTTCCCCGGTGCCGGAAAAGAAGTACGTGGTCATTAGCGAACACTCGCTGTCTTATTCCGACCTGAACCTCGATATGAAGATTCTGCTGGAGGAGGAATCGGAAGAGATCTATACTATAAAAGGAGGGGGTGAGGGCAATCAGGATGTTATCTATGATCCCTTCGATGCCTTCTATCTTCCCCTGGCCGGCTTCGGAGGAGTAAATTTCCCGGGACCGGGGATCAGGGTCTTTTATTTGAACTCCGCCCTGCCGGCGGAATCAAGCTTGGCAACTTATTTGCATCGCAGAGACGCAGAGAGCGCAGAGGAGGATTAAAAAGAATTGCCTTAACTGATTGATTGATTTTTTGATTCATGGCACTACCGGAATAAAACAGGTTTAATCCATACACTCTAATTATCTTTCTCTGTGCTTTCTGCGGTTCAATTATCTTTCTTTGCAAATTTGCGGTTTAATTTTAATTTAAAATAATCCGGTTCAATTCGGATCAACTCATAAAGAGTCGCGATCAGATTTTTCCCTGCGCCGGCGCGGTTGGGGTTTACAAACTCCCAGACAATCCTGTTATCCCCGGTAACCTCAAAGGCCCGCCCGGTCTCTGATTCAGTGATCAGGGTATTGCCATTGGGCAACCGTTGATTTGAGCCGATAATCCCGGTATAGAAAGTATTTTTACTATCTCCCCGATAAGACCAGACGATCTCCTGTGTGAGGGGATTGAATTCGATAACCCTCGAATTCTTTGTTTTTTCCGAATTATCAAAGATGAGCAGGTTGCCGTTTTCGAGCACGGTTGGCTGATGCTGAACGTTCCACATCCCCCATAAGAGCCAGCATACTTTCTCTTTCTCCAGGTCGATCAGGGCGATAACGCTCAGGTTGCGGATGGAGATCAGGACCCGGCCTTTTTTAAAGATCGGTATCTTTCCTTCCAGTCTTCCGTCCAGGACCTCGATAGTATTGGTATGAAAGATGTCACCCTGGGTACCCACGGAGTTCATCACATAGAAATATGGTGATTGGATGAAGCATTTTATCAGGGAGACGCTCTTGATCTCTTTGCCTTCCGAGCTCAAGATTGTGATAAAATCCTCCAGGATCTCACCGGTGAGGTTCTGGCCCGGGTATTCATTTCGTCTTCGGTGGGTCAAAATGTAGATGAGTCCATCATCGGCTACAGAGAGATCGTGATGACAGTTCCCCCGGTATTCCCAGAGTATCCGGGAATCCAGATCCAGCTTGATCAGAGGTCCGGATAGTTTCCCATCCCCTTCAAATATTCCCAGCAGTCTGCCGTCAGGAAAGATATGTGCCCGCCGGCAATGGCTCTCTTCCGGGAGGCCAACTTCTTTCGGATTGATCATCCATTTATGAATGGTCTCTCCCCGCATATTTATCAGAAACGCACCCGGCACCGAGGCGGAGAGATAAAAATTCAATCCCGGGTAGGCCGCTTCCCGATCATAGCGGATTACTCCGGTCTTTTCCGGGACAGGTTTATAACCCTGCAGGTAGGGCAGGCTTTTAATGATAGAGAGGTTTTTCTTCTCAAGTGAAGTCGCGGATGGAGATTCTTCCCCTCCCGCTGCTGGCAGGCTTATTACCGCCCAGATGAAGCTGAAGAGTGATATTATTATTGCTATTCTCATTGGAATTACACGGATTCACGCAGATCAGAACACAGATTCACACAGATCGCTTCACCGGGTATTGATTACTCAGATGCACGCTGCCTGACGCCGTCGCGTCGTTCGAAGTTCGACGTTCAGCTTTTAACGGTCTTTAATGGCCCTGAACCTTTTAATGATCTTCAACATTTTTTAGGAAGTCACCGATGGCTTTTAGATATACCTCTTCCGATTCTAAAAACCCTTCATTGTGCCCTCCCCGGATCTCCAGAAACTCTTTAGGATGTGAAGCGGCCCGGTATAATCGTTCCCCATGTTTGAATGGGATTATCTCGTCTTCCCGGCTATGAATGAAGAGCTTGGGGAGAGAGAGTTCCCCGACTTTGGAGATCGAATCATATCTATCAAAAACCAGCAGATCGGCAGGGAGATAAGGGAAAATAAGTTTCCCCATATCAACCGCGGAAGTGAATGTAGATTCATAGATCAATGCGCCGGCCTCTTTCTCACCCGCCAGTTCAATCGCCACCGCCCCTCCCAGTGATCTTCCGAAGATAATAATTTTTCCGGGTGATATTTCCCGGTATTCCCGGAGATAATCATATGCCGCGGCGGCATCACGATAGGTACCTTCCTCGGATGGAGACCCGTTGCTTTTCCCGTAACCCCGGTAATCAAAGATAAAGACATTCAGGTCAAGTTGATGGAAGATCCGAATGCTTTCCAACCGGTGACCGATATTGCCGGCATTACCATGGCAGAAGAGGATCGTTCCCCGGCTATTCCCGGCCGGTATCCACCAGCCGTGAATCCGGACTCCGTCGGAAGCGGTAAGAGTCACATCTTCGTAAGCCAGTCCGATCGCGGACGGGGATACTTCAAGATCCGGATCGGGATAGTATATCACGCTTCGTTCAAATCTTCGGATAAGTAGCCAGGCCAGAAATCCACCGATTATTATCAGTGCTGTAATAACAACAATTTTCATTTAAAAAATATCAAGATTGATTTTATTAAAAGTAGATGTATTATATAGTCCTATCTTATTTTTGCTACGCAAAAATGAGATCTAAAAAGTTTGGTGTAGTGAAATTATTGTATTTTTAATCTTTTATTTTGTTATGTACGAAAAAATTCAGGACTGAAAACATAATAACTTTTCCGAAATAAAAATTATAGCCCCGGTTGAATCAACCGGGGCCGGATAAAGTAGCGACCGACGCGAGCTAATTTATAGGAGGAAAGAATATGGATTTTAAGAGGGTAAGGACTTTGGTACTCTGGGGAATTCCCGCTCTGGTTATTTTTTTAGGGGGTGGGGGATGTAAGCAAGAAGATGGTTTAAGTTCGGCACCACCCGAATCTAAATCGGTCGGAGAAAAAAATGTCGCTGATATCCATCTCCGGCAGGCTAAAAGCGGATCAGTGCTGATTCTCGAAGAACCGGAGAGCGCTAAAAAAGATTTGGCCCCGGAGGATGACAGCCTCTCCGGCCGCCCGGCGGAACCGCTCCCGGCCGGTTATAAAGCTTTCCGGGATCAGCATATTAAGCTCTATGTGGATAATCTTCCGACCGGCTTGAATAAGGCAGTGCAGATGGCCCAAGATTCATCGGGCCAGGTTATCAACCACCCGATCAAGGGTTTTGAAAATATGGGGTCGAATGAGAAGACCTTGGTCTTCGATTCCAGGACCTATCCATTGTTTGTGAAAAAACTGAAATCACTGGGCAAAGTGGAGTGCCCGGAAATCGGCCCATCTGATTACATTACAGTCCGTCTGACCGTAATGGAAGAAGGAAAAACAGTGAACTGAAATTTTACGAAGGTAAAATTTTAAAAGGGAGGACATTATGATTGGATTTAGATTACTGGCGATAATCTTAGGATTTATCTGTCTAGCGGCCGCCGGTGTGCTGGTCTTGCATTCCTGCCCGGAGATGGCTGAAGTGGATGCATTCGTTATCGATAACCTTATTCCCGAAGGGCCGGTGCGGTTGTTCATAAGATCAGGAACCCAGGCAGACCAGGATGTAAAGAATATCATCAAGTATGTCTTCAGCGGCTACGCTATCTTTGCTATTGGCATGGGTCTGCTGTTTCTCTATTCCGCGATTAATCCATTGCGGATGCGGCCTTTTATCAGGGTGGTCATGATCGGATCCGTCCTCTGGATCGCGGCGGCGGCCTGGCAAGGTATACATCTGGAAATCTACAAGACCTGGTGGATCTCCGATGCTGTCGGCGGATTGATTCTCCTGGTTCTTCTCTTCGCTTTATTTCCCAAGCAAAAGTCGGACGAGAGCGAGCCGAAATTGGATGAATTGCAGGATGAGGAGTAGCAGAAGTATCATCCTTCCCCTTCTGCTTAAGGACTTGTAGTATCAGAATGCCTTAGGAATATCCCTGAAATACTTCGGGATCCCGATTTGTCTAACATTAAGTATTGGGTCCCGAAATCCTTCGGGATCCCGGTTGTCTTAATTGATATTACCGGGACAATAATCCGCGGTTAAATAAGTTGCCCGAGAGAAGTGAGCGCTATGTTCTAGAAGAGATTTCTTCCAAAGACTTCCTCGAAGCGGATCTCCCCCGGGTATCATCCGGATATCCGATCGGGATAAGGGCGATCGGTATCTCGTGCCGGGATAATCCTAATAATTCGCTGATGCCTCGGGCGTTGAACCAGCCCACCCAGCAGGTTCCCAACCCCAGCTCCGTAGCCTGCAGGATCAGGTGTTCTCCGGCAATCCCCAGATCGATCAGAGGATAATGTTTCCCCTGGAATCGACCCGCCAGTGAGGGGAGGCGCTTTCCTTTCGTATTCAGAGCCACGATGAATATTAATTCTTATGATCCGGTATAATTATGGTTTGTCAATTATTGTTGATCGGTTTCGCATAAAGGGATATATTCGGTTATTAGTATATCTATGATATCGAGCTATAATTAATGATCAGGATTGTTCATGGAAAATTATAAAAAATCCGGATAAGGAGTTTGAAGATGAAAAAATACTGGCTGATCGGTATAATTGTTCCATTATTATTGTTACAGGCTTGTGTTACCCCACAGGGACGGCGGCAGGATTATGTGGATGAGTATCCCGATCTATCGTCCGATATCTCCGCGTCCATCTTAAAAGGAGAGATTGCCAAGGGGATGAACCGGGAAGATGTCAAGGCCGCCTGGGGCGACCCGGAGCGGGAGACACTCTCTCTTACCGAGAATAAGAAGCAGAGCCAGGAGATATGGTCTTACTATACCCCGATCGGAAGGTTTACGGAAGGAATAGTAATACTTACCTTCATGGATGGGAAGTTAATCAATCTGGTCAATTAAATTTTCTGATAAAATTAGAAAATTTAAAATCCTACCGCCAGCCCCAACCGTAGTTGCATGTGGTTGGCTTTGACTTCCTCTTTCTCTGAGACCCCGGTTCCGGTTACTTTAAAATCGGGACGCATCCAGTTGTAACGGAACTCTCCCCGGATGGCCAGGGTATCGACCAACCCCACTTCAATGCCGGCCAGTCCGCAGTAGAATATCTCGTCTTCCAAATCCGCCTTGAGGCCCGCGGCTTTCATGGTATCCGGTGTTTCTGAGTCATTAAAGCTGTAACCGATGCCGGCCCCTCCATAGATGTATACCAGTTCCAGATCCATTCCGACCCTCAGAATTGCGGTGACCGGGATCATGGTCATCTTTGCCCCGCCGGAGTCCTTGATCTTGGGACGGAGCCAGTCACCGCCCAGGTCTATCTTGACACCGGCTACTAAAGGGAATATCAGTGTCCCTCCCCAGCCCGAGGTGTTCTCCAGATCATCCTGGAAGTTGAAGGCATTCAGGTAATGCCCCTCAATCTCGATCGCTTCCGCCGTCGGTATTGCTAAAGTAAATAAAACCGCGCCGCTTACTATGACTAACCAGGTCAACTTCTTCATCTTTTTTCCTCCGGATTAAATGGCTGATTAAACAAGCATACTATCAAATCATAAATCCTATGAGCAAGTGGATAATTATACCAATTCAAAATCCTCTCCCTATTCCTTATTTAACAAAACACTTCAAGCGTGTTCTGTCAAATAAGAAATTTGGTGACGCTATTTCAAGGGGCTTGGAGGGAATGGGTTCTGGACCTGGCCATGGCCGGAGCCGTAAACTTTCGTCTTGACACTCTGAGCCGGAATGACCTGGTCAGCCTGACCGAAGAGGCGGCAAAAATCTCCGGGATACCCTATACCAGGGATGCCGGTATGGAAGAGGCCGGGCAGATCATCAATTCTTGAGTTTTTACTTTGTGGAAATTTAAGAAGTTAAAACTTCCTCCTGAGCGGGCAGGAATTTTTTTATTGATGAATCATTTAGCGGTTTATGGTCTAATTGGTATTATAAATTGCTAATAATTAACACGGAGCACTAAAATAATCTTATTGCTTTTGTGGCTGACAAGGAGAGAAAAATGGATGAAGAAAAGAAGAAGATACTGGATGCGGTAAAAGAGAAGAATATTCGTCACATCCAGCTCTGGTTTACCGATATTCTGGGGCGATTGAAGAGTATGGAGATCTCTGACTCGGAACTGGCGGGAGCGCTGGAAGATGGGATAGGTTTTGACGGATCTTCGATTGAAGGATTCGCCCGGATTGAGGAGAGTGACGTGATGGCAATGCCGGATCCCGCTACCTTTCAGATCTTCCCCTGGACATCGCCCGAAGGTCAGGTCGCCCGGCTGATCTGTGACGTGCAAGATCCCTACGGCAACCCATATCCCGGCGATCCCCGCTATGTCCTCAAGCGGGCGCTCGCGAAAGCCGCCAATATGGGATATACCTTCAATGTTGGCCCCGAGATGGAATTTTTCTACTTTAAAGATGCTCAATGGCCGGAGCCGCTGGATAAGAGCGGGTATTTCGATTTGATGCCTCCGGATCTGGGGACGGACCTTAGGAGGGAGACTGCCCAGGCGTTGGAGGCGATGGGGATGCAGGTGGAGTGTACCCATCACGAAGTCGCCCCCAGTCAGCACGAGGTTGACCTCCGGCACCGGGAGGCCATGGCTATGGCTGACGATGTAATGACCCTGCGTTTTGTCATAAAAGAGGTTGCACTCCGCAATGGTGTTTACGCGACTTTTATGCCCAAGCCTATCCTGACCGAGAACGGCAGCGGGATGCACGTCCATCAGTCTCTGCTACGGGAGGGGAAGAACGCCTTCTTCGATCCGGAGGACGAATTTAATCTCTCGGATGTAGCGAAACGCTTTATCGCCGGAATCATGAAACACGCCTCCGAGATTATCGCGGTAACGGACCAGTGGGTTAATTCCTACAAGAGACTGGTTCCCGGATACGAAGCACCGGTCTATAACTCCTGGGCCCGGCGTAACCGTTCGACTATGATCAGGGTTCCTCTTTATCAGCCTGGCAAGGAGATGGCGACCAGGTTTGAGTTTCGAGCTCCGGACCCGGCTTGCAACCCTTATCTGGCTTTCGCGGTTCTGCTCTCCGCCGGCCTGGCGGGGATAGAGGGGAATTACGATCTTCCCGATCCCATCGAGGAGAATATCTTCCAGATGACTCCGGAGGAGAAAGCGCGGCGGGGGATCACCGAGCTGCCCGGAAATCTATACGCCGCCATCCGCGCGGTGAGCCAGAGCGAACTGGTGAAGGAGACCTTGGGAGATCACATGTTCGAACAGTTTGTTCGGAACAAGGAGATTGAATGGGACAATTACCGGATCCACGTCTCCCGCTACGAACTGGAGAAATACCTCCCGATCTTATAGCATATTCGAAAAGCCTTTTTTACCACGAAGAACACCCCGAATTTTTCGGGGTAGACTGCGTTCACGAAGGGATTTGAGAAAATCAGAATAATATAGCTTATTTTTGTTTTTCTTCGTGTTTTTCGTGATCTTTGTGGTGAATCACCTCGTTGTTCCAGGTAAGATGATTAAGTTTTCAAGGATATGAAGATTATTCTCTGTATCGTGGTGGTGGTTATGCTTTCCGGCTGTGCCACCGCTCCGCCGAAAAATCTTGATGATATCTGCTCGATCTTTGAGGAGAAACCGGACTGGTACCAGGAAGCAAAAGACTCATACCGGAAGTGGAAGATCCCGATCCCGGTCATGATGGCTATTGTTTATCAGGAGTCACGGTTTAAGTCCGACGCCCGCCCTCCCCGTACGAAGTTGCTGGGATTTATCCCCTGGACCCGTCCCTCAACCTCCTATGGTTACGGACAGGTGCTGGAGGAGACCTGGGATGTCTATATCAGAAACACCGGGAACCGGGGTGCCGACCGGGATAATTTCGGGGACGTGATGGACTTCATCGGCTGGTACTGTGATCGGAGCCACCGGAAGTGTTCCATCTCCCGGAGAGACCCTTACAACCTATACCTGGCCTACCATGAAGGGCAGAACGGTTTCATCGGACGGACCTATCGGGCGAAGGGCTGGCTTATGCAGGTGGCTCGGAAGGTAAAAGAGAGAGCACTCCTCTACAGCGCTCAGCTTGCCCGCTGCCGGGGAAAGCTGGATAAGGAAAAGAGGAAACGGTTCCTGGGGATATTTTAAACTACGAATCTCTTCCCCTACCTCGGCCTCTTTACAGTCCACTAATTTACACAAATTCGCACTAATTGATCCCCCCACCTCGGCCCCATAACTAATTTTCAATGGCCAACTTCCAAGTTCAATCTCGACGCCGATCTGGATATTGGATATCGGTCATTGGATATTCAGTTATGTCCCCAT
>Ga0208905_1000632_pt1 | contig 17861 bp, 23 predicted proteins | sample AntAceMetag02UKS_FD_184776 | JGI IMG/M metagenome (GOLD analysis project Ga0208905, IMG submission 184776) | Saline lake microbial communities from Ace Lake, Antarctica - Antarctic Ace Lake Metagenome 02UKS (SPAdes) (version 2) | ecosystem: Environmental > Aquatic > Non-marine Saline and... | reverse complement strand
CCACAGGCGCGGATATTACACTGGAGCGGGAAACGGGTCTCGAACCCGCGACAACTAGCTTGGAAGGCTAGTGCTCTACCAACTGAGCTATTCCCGCAAAGTCGGGGCGAGAGGATTTGAACCTCCGACCCCCTGCTCCCAAAGCAGGTGCGCTGCCAAACTGCGCTACGCCCCGAAACAAAAGCTATTATATAAGAAATATTACTATAAGTCAATAATAAAATAGTATAAACCGATTGACCGATTGACCGATTTACCAATTTACCAATTCATTGATTATCTGCTTAGCTGGTTAATCAGCTAAGCAATCTCATTTATAATATCAACCATCTTTCTCATTGCTTTACCCCTATGACTTATCTGGTTCTTTAATTTATCTCCTAATTCTGCAAAGGTTTTTCCATATTCCGGAACCAAAAAAATAGGGTCATAACCAAAACCACTCTTACCTTTTGGTTTAAACTTGATAATACCCTTACATTCTTCCTTAACCATATATGTTTTCCCATCCGGTAAAACGAGTACTACAACACAAACAAATTTCGCATTTCTTTTATCTAAGGGAACATCTTTTAACAGTTTAAGTACCTTATCTATACGTTCTTCGTCACTATTTCCCCATCTTGAAGAATATATTCCCGGTTTTCCTTCTAGATAATCAATTTCTAATCCCGAATCATCTGCCAGGCATATTTTACCGGTATACTCCAAAATCTTTCTGGCTTTCTTAAAAGCATTTTCTTGATAGGTTTTGCCATCCTCCTCTATCTTTGGAAGATTCGGAAAATCTTTCATTGTTAAAATCTTAATTTGACGATCATCTAAAATATCTTTTATTTCCTTAACTTTACCTAAATTGTTTGTAGCAACAAGTATTTCTAACATATCTCTCCCAGTATGTTTTTTTCCTTTTCGATTATTTGTTTTATGCCTGTCTCTGCCAACTTAATCAATTCCTGTAAATTTCTTTTAGAAAAGGGTTTGCCTTCAGCAGTTCCCTGGATTTCTACCACCTCTCCCTTTTCAGTCATTACCATGTTTAAATCTACTTGAGCACGAGAATCTTCTTCGTAATTTAAATCTAATAACATTTCTCCCTCGACTATTCCTGCACTAATTGCTCCTACGTAATCTTTTATAGGAATTTCAATTATTTGTCCTTCGGCCTTTAAATAATTTAATGCATCAAATAAGGCAACGAAAGAACCGATAATAGCTGAAGTTCTGGTTCCACCATCGGCTTGAACTACATCGCAGTCTATCCATATGGTTCTCTCTCCTAATTCAACAAAATCTACTACCGATCTTAAAGATCTCCCTATTAGCCTTTGAATCTCAGAAGACCTTCCGCTTATTTTTCCTTTAACCGAATCCCTGATATTTCTATTTTGATTTGCTCGTGGAATCATAGAATATTCAGCTGAAATCCAACCCCGCTTTTTCCCTCTTAAAAATAAAGGGACTTTATCTTCAACCGTAGCTGTACATATTATTTTAGTATCCCCCATCTCCATAAGAGTGGACCCTTCTGCATATTTTATATAATTTCTTTTAATTTTTATAGGTCTTAGTTCATTATATTTTCTATTGTTTGATCTAAACATTTCCCCTCCAATATTTTTGTCAATAGTTAATAGTCGTTAGTCGTTAGCTTTAAAGACAACGCACAAGATATAATATAAAAACTCAAAGTCTTTAGTTTGTAGTTCTAGTTTTTTAGTTCTTTCCTTTCTTTCTCTCCTAACTAAATACTATTCACTATTCACTAACGACTATTTTCATTTTTTTCTTGTGAGTAAATAATCAGCTATATTTCTCAATGTTTCCGCTTTATGATTAAATATTTTTAAAGAATCTTTTGCTTCTTTAATTAACTTTTCGGACTCTCTATTTGATTCTTTCATTCCATATTTATTAGCATAATTAGGTTTTTCCGTATCCCTTTGGTCTTGCATAATATCGAGCATATCATCAACAATTTGAAAAGCTAATCCCACATTTTCGCCATATTTAGTTAAAGCTTTAAGTTGTTTTTGGTTTGCACCGGATAATATTGCTCCTGACCTGATTGAAAGACAAATTAAGGCAGAGGTTTTTTTCATATATAGATTTATTAAAGCTTCTTTTGTAATATCTTTATTATCTACGGATATATCTTCTACTTCTCCTCCCAGCATGTTTTCAGTTCCAATATAAAAGGAGGTTTCTTTTATGACTTTTAAAATAGATTGTTTTTTTATTTCTTTAACTTCCGAATTTTTAACAATCGAGTCGAATCCAGAAACTAAAAGTGCGTCCCCTGCTAATATCGCTATTGCTTCTCCAAAAACCTTATGACTGCTTGGCTTCTCTCGTCTAAAGTCATCATTATCTACGCAAGGTAGATCATCGTGAATTAGTGAAAAAGTATGAATTAATTCAATGCCGCAAGCTATTTTAATTACACTTTCATCATCTCTTCCAAACAATTCAGCTGTTGCCAATGTAAAAATTGGCCTAATTCTCTTCCCTCCCCCAAAAACACTATAGCGCATTGCCTTGTGAATAATCGAAGGTGCTTTTTCTTCCGACGGCAAATACTCATCCAAAGCCTTATCTATGGTGTTTTTTTTATTTTCCAGATATTTTTTAAAGTTCATTAATTTTACTTTCTCCTTCTTTTTTGGAAAAAGGCTTAGTTGAATAGTTCTCTTCACCTTTAATTACTAATTGTTCTATCTTCTTTTTAGTTTTATTCAGTTTTTCCAAACATATTTTTGATATATTCATTCCTTCTTCATAGGCTTTTACTGATTCGTCTAAGGTTAATTCGCCTTCCTCTAATTTGTGCACGATTCTTTCTAATTTTCCTATATATTCTTCAAAAGCAATTTCCCCTATTTTTTTCTTATTTTTCAATTTGAAACAGCCTCCTTTTTTTCTACTTTACTCAATATCTTTCCATCACTTATGATAACTTCAATTTTTGTGCCAACTTCAATTTGATTTAATCTTTTAATAATTTCTTTACCGGGAATTTTTCTGCAAATACTATACCCTCTTTCAATTACCGCCCAGGGGTTTAATGAACCCAGCCTTTGTGAATCTTTTTTTATCTTTTCTTCGTATAATTCTACTTTATGCTTAATCCTTGAGCTTAAACGAGTATTAAATTCATCGATATACTGATAATATTGATTAATTTTATTTTCCGGTCCCTGATATTTAAGGCTTCTACTTGCAATATTTAATTTTTCAGTTTTTAATTCAATATTTCTTTTAACTGCTCTACTTATTTTACTTTTTAATAAACTTAAATTATTTATCAGATTATTTTTATCCGGTATAGTCATTTCTGCTGCAGCAGAAGGAGTAGGAACACGCAGGTCAGCCACAAAATCCGAAATAGTAAAATCTGTTTCGTGACCCACTGCAGAAACTATAGGTATTTTAGAACTATAAATACTGCGAGCTAAAATTTCCTCATTAAAAGCCCACAATTCTTCCAATGAACCTCCACCTCGGCCAATTATAATAAAATCTAACTCTTTAAAAAATCTATTTAAAAAATCTATCTTTTTAGCAATTTCCCGAGCGGCAGAAGCCCCTTGTACCAGGGAAGGGACAACTAAAATTGAAAGATTAGGAAATCTTCTCAAGGAAATAGTTATAACATCTCTAATGGCTGCACCGGTAGGAGAAGTTATAACTGCAATATTATGTGGAATAAGCGGCAATTTCTTTTTAATTTCTTCTGAAAAAAGACCTTCATCTTTAAGCTTTACTTTTAACCTCTCAAAAGCTAAATAAAGCTCACCCTTACCAGCCTCTATTATTTCCCTAACATACAGCTGATACTCTCCTCTTTTTTCATAAACGCTGACATCCCCTCGCACCTTAACCTTCATTCCGTCACCGGGCATAAATCGTAAATTATAATTATTTCCTCTAAACATTACACATCTGATTTGGCTTTCTTTGTCTTTAAGAACAAAATACATATGACCCGAAGAATGTAGTTTAAAATTGGATATCTCTCCCAATATCCATATATCTTGCAAGTTAAAATCATTTTCGAAAATTTTTTTTATATATTTATTAAGTTTAGAGACTGTATATATTTTTGATTCCATATAATTATCCATAAGCCTTTAATCTATTTTCTCCGTACTTTTAACATCTTTATCTATTTTCCCTAAAACTCCGTTTACAAAGCTGGAAGATTTTTTTGTCCCATATTTTTTGGCTAATTCAACTGCTTCATTGATAGATACACTTTTGGGTATACTTTTTAAGTATAATATTTCATAAATTGCTATCCGAAGAATATTTCTATCAATATTAGTAATTCTTTCTAAAGACCAATTGTTAGCATATGTGTTAATTGCTTTATCTATTTCGGATAAATTACTCATCACTCCCTTAACCAAGGTTAGAGTAAATTCCTTAACGCTATCTGGAAATTCACCATTTTCGAAGGTGTATTTCAATATTTCTTCTAAATTAGCATTAACTAAATCTATCTGAAATAACGTTCTTAATGCCATTTCTCGAGATAACCTTCTTCCTCCCATTACTCCTCCGTTTCAGATTGTCATGGGGACGGTTCTACTGACAATATTTTCGTACTATTTTAATATTCTAGTAAAATATTGTCAGTAGAACCGTCCCCATGACAATCGAGTTATGTCAAATGTTGAGACCTGACCCCATTTTCTCATTGTTTTAGAAAACTTTTACAAATAAATTTGATGCGACCAAGTCTTTTCTGCTCTGTATTTTCTTAGGAAACTGTATCCCTTTAATATGAATATCTATTCCATTAATATCTGTATCTAATTCTTTCCTTAAGCCTTCTTTAACTCTACTCTGAATATCCCAGGCTATATCAGGCATCCTTACACCATATTTTATAATAATATATAAATTTATCAACGGTTTATTATCTTTTATCTCTACTTTTATAGTGCGGACAACTTCTGCTGTTTCATTTTCGCTCGTATCTCCTCTTAACATATCGGTTATCTCTTTTATAATTGACTTTCTGCTTCCGACTACACCTTTAACCTCGCTTAAACCTAAGCTAACTATACTCCTGATGGTTTCCCTGGTAATATTTATTTCTCCCAAATCGGTTTTAACAGTCTGCATTTCTTTCACTCCTATTCGTATTGCGTATCGCGTATTGCGTATCGCGTTAAAGCTTTTTGATTAAATTTGAAGTCATTCTACAAATATGATCTAATTTTTCTGTTAATTCTATTTCTTTTTCTTCGGTTATATATTTCAAATTTTTGGCTATAGTAATTTGAGTTTCTAATTCAGCACAACTTCCTAAGCTTATATATAGAAACTGTTTATATTCTTTATTATGATATCTCCTAAAACCTTCTGCAATATTAGAAGGTACGGAGATTGCTGAGCGTCTAATTTGAGAAGTCAAGCCGTATAATTCTTCTTTAGGAAACTTTTTTGTTAGTAAATAAATATCACTGACAATTTCTATACCTTTTTGCCAGATCCTTAAATCTTTAAATCTTTTTATGCCTTCTTCCATCTTTCCCCTTTGTTTCTCGTTTTTATAATCTTTACGCAATACGTGATACTTATTTTACTCTGTCCTAACGCAATACGCGATACGCAATACGCGATACAATATTATTCTCTTTCAATGTATTTCTTTTCTCTGGTGTCTATTTTAATTACATCCCCTTCTTTTACAAATAAAGGAACTTGTATTATTGCTCCGGTCTCTAAAGTGGCCGCTTTAAGGGCACCGGACACGGTATTACCCTTTACGCCAGGCATGGTTTTAATAACTTTTAAACTCATAAAATTTGGTAATTCAGCACCAACTAGCTCTCCCTTACAAAATGCAACATCTACATCATTACCTTCTTTCAATAAGTCAACTATTTCATTTATCTGTTCTTTATATAAAGAAATTTGCTCATAATTTTCTTTATCCATAAAACAATAATTACTACCATCACAATATAAATATTGCATGGTTTTTTTGTCAATTATGGCTTGCTCCATTTTTTCTCCTGCTCTGAATGTTTTGTCTAAAATAAGTCCGCTTTTTAAATTTTTAAGTTTGGTCCTTACGAAAGCACCACCCTTACCGGGTTTTACATGTTGAAAATCTACAATGCTGTATATTTCACCGTTTAATTCGATAGTTAAACCCCTTTTAAAATCGCTAGTTGAGATCAAAATAAAACCTCCTGTTTTTAATTAAACTTAGAAATCAATTGCCTATGACCTTGGTGATTAAATTTTAACTTTGCCAATATCATTCACAATTCTTCTCTGTCATTGCGAGCACCGTTTTTGGTGCGCGGCAATCCCAAGCAAGACAAATGCTATATTGTTTTCCTATGCATTCCCGCTCTTTTTCTGTTATTCCCGCTCCTTCTCTGTCATTCCCGCGAAGGCGGGAATCTATACTTTTAGGGGCGTATGCAATACGCCCCTACTTTTTTCTCTCTTATTTCTTAACGCAATATATAGTAATCTACCCAATTCCTATCCTTTATTTTCTTAGCGAGATACGAGATACGAATTAGGCTCCGGGATTCTGGCTACTCAAACACTCTTTCTATACAAATTTCTTACAGAAATTTTCTACATCTTCCCTTACTTCGTCTTTAATTTTCTGATTTTCCGTATCATTCAAAACTTTATTTATCATTTCTGCTATTACACCCATATCCTTCTCTTTCATCCCCCGGGTAGTCACCGCAGGAGTCCCAATTCTTATTCCGCTGGCAACCCAGGGCTTTTGAGGGTCAAAAGGAATCATATTCTTATTCACGGTAATTCCGGCTTCTTCCAATGCTTTCTCTGCCTGTTTCCCGGTAATTCCTTTATTTCTTAAATCTACTAACATCAAATGATTATCAGTTCCTCCGGATACCAAATTATAACCTAATTCTAACAATTTATCCGCCAGGGTCTTAGCATTTTTAATTATTTGTTTCTGATATTCCTTAAATTCCGGGGTCATTGCCTGTTTAAAGGAAACAGCTTTAGCTGCTATAACGTGCATTAATGGGCCGCCTTGAATCCCCGGGAATATAGTTTTGTCAATAGCCTGGCCATATTCCTCTTTACACAAAATTAAACCTCCCCTTGGGCCTCTTAATGTTTTATGAGTGGTTGTAGTAACAAAATGACAGTGAGGTACAGCACTTTGATGAAGGCCTGCAATAATCAACCCGGCGATATGAGCAATATCAGCCATTAAATAAGCCCCTACTTCATCAGCAATAGACCTAAAGGCAGAAAAATCTATTTCGCGTGGATAGGCACTTGCTCCGGCGATAATTAATTTTGGTTTATTTTTTAGGGCTAAATCTCTTAATTTCTCATAATCTATTCGTCCGCTATCTTTATTCACTCCATAGGGAATAATATTAAAGAATCGACCAGAAAAATTTACCGGGCTCCCATGAGTAAGATGGCCGCCATGAGAAAGGTTCATAGCTAAAATAGTATCTCCCACTTCTAAAATACTAAAATAAACAGCCATATTTGCCTGTGAACCGGAATGAGGTTGAACATTGGCATACTCGGCCTTAAATATCTTTTTAGCCCTTTCGATAGCTAAATTTTCTATAATATCAATGTATTTGCATCCACCATAGTATTTCTTCCCCGGATAACCTTCAGCATACTTATTAGTCAAAACTGAACCCTGTGCTTCTAACACTTCCGGGGAAACAAAGTTTTCTGAAGCAATTAATTCTATGGTGTACTTTTGACGATTCTCTTCATTTTTTATTGCTTCGAATATTTCTGGATCTACCTTCTTTAAATTACTCATTCATTTTCTCCTTTCAAAATAATTTGTTTACTAGATATTTTTTAATTCCTTTCATTATTTAATTATATTATTAAAAATTTAAATAAAATATTACGTAGGACAGGCGAGACGCCTGTCCTACGTTGTGGTTATAATTTTTGTTATTTCCCGTTAGTAAAATATCATTCATCCTTACAACACTCCAAGTTAATATATTTACTTCCTGCATTACACCTATTAAAATGCCTTTTTCATTTACATTTTTAAAGATTTAATATTTTTGGAAACCAGGTTAATATTTCGTAACCTTCCTCGGTTATCAAAACCGAATCCTCAATCCTGACTCCGCCAACTCCAGGTAGATAAATGCCGGGTTCTATGGTAATTACCATTCCGGGTAATAAAACTGTGTCATCACTGAAAGAAACTCGAGGTAATTCGTGAATATCTAATCCCACTCCATGGCCCAAACCATGGCCAAAAAATTCTCCGTAACCCTTCTTTGCAATTATATCTCTTGCTACAGAATCTACTTCTTTGCACTTTACGCCCGGCTTTAAAAAATCGAGGGCTGCTTTTTGAGCTTCCAACACAATTGAAAATATTTCTTTTTGTTTTTGGTTTTCTTTACCCATAATTATAGTGCGGGTTATATCAGAATTATAATTATGGTAATTTGCTCCCATATCGATAGTTATAAGCTCGCCTTCATTAATCTTTTTTATAGAAGGTTTTCCGTGTGGCAGGGATGATCTTTCCCCCGAAACAACAATTGTTTCAAAGGCCTCTCTTTGGGCTCCTTTTTTTCTCATAGTATAAGCTAACTCAGAGGCAATATCAAGCTCTCTAATGCCAGGTTTTATCGTTTCAAATACATCCTTTAAGCTTTCTGTTGCTATCTGAGCAGCTTTCTTCATTTTGATAATTTCTTCTTTGTCTTTAACCATTCTTACCTGTTCAATTAGGTTTTCAGTAGGCAGAAATTTTATTGTGTCAAAAACTTCAGAATATTTCTTAAAGTCAGCATAGCTTAAATTACTACTTTCAAAAACTATTTTTTTTATCTTATTTTTCTCTATTATCTTTTTTAATGCTAACATGCGTGCGTTTTTTTTCTTCGCTTCATCAATTAAAATCTCAAAATCAGGGCTTTCTTTTTGAGCTTGTTCTGTAAAACGTGAATCGGTCAGTAAATAATTTTTACCATCAGCCCCAATAAGAGCAAATCCTTCTCCATCAAATCCGCTTAAATAATTTAAGTTTTTTAAGTTAATAACTAAAAACCATTTAATTTCTTTGTTCTCTTTTTCTATTTTATCTCTAAATATTTTTAATCTATCTTTAATCAAGATTAATCCCTCCCTCTTCAAAATTTTCAATAATTTTCCGGCTTACCTCTTTAACGGATAAACCGGTAACATCAATAACATAATCTGCCGCCGGAAAACTTGGTGTTTTTAAATTTAAGATACCCTTTGCAGATTGAAAAACCTGATCCCATTGGCTGAGCAGCTGAGACTTTTTATTTTTAAATCTCTCCCTTTTAAGATTTAACTTACTGGTAATCAAGTTAACTACCAAACCATTTTGCTTTAAAGCTTTAATATTTTTCCCATTCAAAATACTTCCACCGCCGGCTACAATTACTGCACCGAAAACATTTGATATTTTTTCTATTATCGAATTTTCTAAAGAGCGAAATTGTTTTTCTCCGGTCTCTTTTAGTAGTTCCGGCAGTTCTAATCCGCTTTCTCTTATCATCATATCATCAGTATCAATGAGTTTCATTTTTAATCTATGTGCTAAATATTTTCCTATTTCTTCTTTGTTTGTTCCTTCCAATCCGACTAATACTATATTTTTCATTATTCTTTAAGTTCTCCCACTAAATCATACTCTAAAGCTTCTATTACTTTAACTCTTATGAATTTCCCGATTTGAACCTTACCTCCCCTTATTATGACTTTTTCATCTATCTCCGGGGCATCGGCTTGAGTTCGCCCAATGTAAGTATTTGGCTTTCCTGATTTTATTTCATCAACCAGCACATCTATTTCTTTTCCCATATAAGAACTATTTATTTCTTTTGAAATAGACTGCTGAGTTAACATTAATTCCTTTAAGCGCTCTTTCTTTATTCGCATAGGAATTTGTTGAGGAAATCCATAAGCCGGAGTTCCCTCTTCCCGGGAAAAAGTAAAAGCTCCTAATCTTTCAAATTGAAATTCCTTCACAAAATTCAATAATTCCTCATATTCCTTATCAGTCTCACCGGGAAAGCCCACCATAAAAGTGGTGCGTAAAGATAAATTTGGAATTTTATCTCTTAATTTATTAATTAATGAAATAGTAAATCTTTTTTTAACCGGCCTATTCATACTTTTTAGTATTCTATCACTTATGTGTTGTAAAGGTAAATCCAGATAAGAACATATCTTAGGATAATTTGCTATAACTTCAATTAATTCATTGCTGTAATGAGCCGGATGGGTATATAAAATCCTTATCCATTTTAAATTATTTAATTTGAGAAGAGAAAGTTTCTTTAGCAATTCAGCTAATTTATATTCTCCATAGAGGTCGATTCCGTATAAAGTTGTATCCTGGCCGATTAAAATAATCTCGGAAAGATTTTGTTTTTCAGAAAGCATTTTTACTTCCTCAATTATATCTTCCATTCCCCTACTGCGATAATTCCCTCTGAGTTGAGGTATCAGGCAATAAGTACAATTATTTTCACAGCCTTCGGATATTTTAATATAGGCGTAATGCTTGGGGGTTAAAATAGTTCGAGGGGTATTATGGTTATAAAGAAATTTAGGTTGGGGGCTCACTTTATAGATTTGTTCGCCTTGACAAACACTTTTTATTACATTATCGATATCTAATAAATCTCCGACTCCCAAAAAAGCATCAACTTCGGGGAGTTCTTTACTCAGATTATCATCTTTATATCTCTGAGGAAGACATCCGGTTACTATTATCTGTTTTATTTTTCCTTCTTTCTTTAATTTTACCAGATTAAGAATTTCTTCTATGGATTCTTCTACGGCATCTTTTATGAAACTGCAGGTATTTATTATTACTATATCTGAATTTTCAATCTTCTCACTTATTTGATATCCTTTTTCTCTTAACTTCCCACAAATTACTTCGGTATCGACAAAGTTTTTAGGACACCCTAAAGATTTAATTCCAATTTGCATAATATACAGTTTTATTTCCTTTCGAAAATTATTTCCGACGGCTTTATACACATTATTGATGGCGCATGCAATACGCCCCTACTTCTTGCTTCTGTATTTTGTCTTCTTCTTTCCTAACTCCACGCTAAACGCTGTACGCTATACGCTAAAATGTTATTAACGAAAAAACCTATATTTTTGTTTATTCTCAGTATCTATTGCTTTTACATGCCCTTCTACAACTTCAGGCGGGCTACCCTTAACCAAACCAATCAAACATAATATTCCGATAATGATATCTTCAAAATATCCTAAAAATGGAACTAAAAAATCAGGGATTAAATCATACGGTGATAATACATAGGCAACTGCTCCATATACCATTAACTTTAAATAGAAGGAAACTCTCTTGTCTTTGAGTAATCTTAGAGACAATTTAATAAAATTAGGTATATGAAACATTATTCTGGCTAAATACATCTGCTTTTTTAATTTACCATATTGGTCTTTCTTATCTTCAGTCATAATATTTATTCTCCATACCTCTCTATTGTTCCCGCGTCCTTATGTCATTGCGAGCAACGTTTTTTGGTGCGCGGCAATCCCAGGCAAGACAAATCTTATATACAATATCTAACTGATTTTAACATAGCTGTCGGATGAGCGTCAATTAATTACATCAGCTCAAAAATAAAATAACCCCAAAATTAATCCGGGGTTATTTTCGTCTATTTTTCTTTTTTTATTAAGGGGGGGAATGATATTAGATTAACTGAATCTTATTAAGCGGCACGATATCGTGAAAAATGATCAGTTTCAAAACAAGTACTACCATCAAAACTATCTACTTCTATCCACTCACCTTGTTTGAAAGTCTCTACCATAACTGGTGGCTCATTAAAGCAAACAGTAAATGTACCGTCAACTTTTATTTCTGGTCCAAATTGGTAAAGACCGTCACCAAAATAAATAATGAATATTTTAGTGTTCTTGGCCAGAACATTTTCACCAAAAGTAATGGTAACACGACCTTCAAGTGTGATTACACCGCCACTTGCGTCTATCCACTCTTCAACCCTTTCTTTTTTAGCAGAAAGGGCAAAAGTAGAAACAGCTAAAAAGACTAATACTACCACACAGAGAATAGATAGAAGTTTTAAATCTAATCTTTTCTTCATTTTATATCATCTCCTTCGGTAGCCCAGCTACCTTAGCTAACTTAATAGCTTTAGGTCTGTGACTTTGCGTCTCAATCTTTCAATTGATTTGCTATTATCGGGAGTTTATTTGAAAAATTTAAACTCCTCTTTTTACCATTCCCCACTTACATTATATAACAAATGATTCAAAATGCAAATAAATAATATTAAGAAAGTATCGAGTAGATTACTTTTTTAAATTATTTAATTTTTCCTCAATTTCCCCAAGGTGTTTTTTTACACCGATACTTTTTAATATTTTTTGCGATTTAATCAAATTCTTTTTAGCTAAAGTTATATCGCCCTTTAAAATTAACATCTCACCCCATTCATAATAGGTTTCACCTTCATTTATTTTATCTTCGAATTTTGAATAGGTTTTAATCGCTTTTTTAAAAAACATTTCAGCATCTTTCCATTTTTTTAGTTTTTTAAGCAAATTGGCCTTTAATTTAAATATATCTGCCAATCCTAATTTATCTTCAAGTTCCTTAAATATTTTTTCTGCATTATAAATATAATATTTTACCTCTCTAAATTTATCTTTTCTTAAATATTCCTCTCCTAAGTGAATATAATTAATCCCTTTGTTATAAATATCCCCGATTCTTTCTGATATTTTAATACTTTCTTTAAAATAATATATAGCTTGCTCTGATTTATTTAGAGAAGAGTAAGCAAATCCAAGGTTTCCCATAGTATTAGAAATTTGAATTAAATTATTCTGTTTTTTATAGATAGATAGGCTTTCTTTATATGCTTCTATTGCCTTTTTCCACTTGCCTAACATGTCATAATATATCCCAAGGTTATTTAAAGCCATTGCATAAATATCTGAAGCTTTTATTTCTTTGCAAATATTTATACTTTTTTGGAGATAAGAGTATCCTGCTGAGGTATCACCCTTAAATAGGCATATTATTCCTATGCCCTTTAAGATGTTCGCTTTCCTTCTTAAATTATTTATTTCATTGCTAATCAGTAAACCACTCTTAAAATATTCAATTGACTTATCCCACTTTCCCATATCTCCATATAAGTTTCCCATGCTCATCAATATCAATGATTCATTATCTTTGTCCTTAATTTCTCTACAACAATTCAATGCTTTACTTAAATTAATTTCCGCTTCTTTTCTCTCTCCTATAACCGATTGGGAAAAAGCTAATTTATTATATATTTCTGAAAGTTTACTCAGTTGCACCTTTTTATATTCCGTTGACTCTAAAACCTTAATACAATCCTGAAAATAATTCACAGCATTAGAAAAAGCGTATAGGGTTTGAGCTTTATCTCCGGCTTTCCTCAAATAAAAAACAGCTTTCTCTTTATCGTTACTATTTTTAAAATGGTAAGCTAATTCTTCAACTTTTGCATCGATTTTAGACCGATACATGTCTTCCATGGCCACACCTATTTTATTGTGCAGGTTTCTTCTGGTTTTAAAAAGAAGGCTATTATAAGAAATCTCCTGGATAAGTGAATGAGTAAAGGTAAAATATCTTTGAAGTTGAGGTGCTGTTTCCGCTTCAGCTATAAATTCATCTTTTTGTAATTTCTTCAGCGTTTCTGATAATACATTAACTTTCAGATTGGTAATTTTTTTCAAGAGATTTATTTCCACGTATCTTCCCAGAACTGATGCTTGATATAAAATTTCTTTTAATCCCACGGGCAGTAAATCAATTCGTGCTCGTGCAATACTCTGAACAGTATCTGGTATTTGAAAATCTTCAAATATTTCTACATAATTAACTGATTTATCTTTATCAGCTGACAATTTCTTTGCTTCAATCCCTCTAACAATTTCCTCTATAAATAAGGGATTTCCATTGGCAGTAGAAATTACTTTATCTTTCGTTAATTTATATATGTCATTTTCTTTTATTAAATATTTTATGAGATTATCAGCTTCAACTTTTCTAAAGGACGCTAATTTTATTCTTCTGGCCCCGGTAATAGATTCTCTATTTTTAATTGATTCTCTAAGGCTGCATATAAGCAGGATAGGATATTCTTTAAGTTCTTTAGAACATTGATTTAAAAATTCCGCTGATGCATCATCAATCCACTGAACATCTTCGATAATTACAAGAAGGGGCTTCTGAGAAGAAAAACTCCATAGTAATTTTTTCATCAATTTAATAAACAAGCTGCTTTCTTCTTTTGATTGCTCTATTATCTCTTCGAGGGATTTAATCTTTGAGGATAATAGCCTTGAAAAATATGAAGAAGCTAATAATATTGAAGGGTCAATTTCTTTTATTCTATTTTCTATTTTCTTTTCAATTTCTTTTGAGTCATCATCATATTTTATTTCAAAGATTTTAGTAAATATTTCCCTCAAAGGAGCATAAGGCTTTGATTCTTCCCAGGATGAGCAATTGCCGAATAAAATATTAAATTCTTTTGCTAAAGATTCTTTGGTGAGCTCTAAAATTAATCTTGATTTACCTATTCCCAATTCACCGCTTATCTCAATTACTTGTCCTTTTGATTGGCAGGATGATCTTAAAGCTTCTTTTAAAACTTTTAATTCTTTTTGTCTCCCTATAAAAGGGGAATGACTATTTTTCCTTTGCTCGAGAAAACTTATTTTTTTCTTTTCGTCTTTTAAGGTATAAACAGTGACTAAATCTCTTTTTCCTTTTATTTTTAACTTACGGGGAGAAGAAAATATAAAATTATCTTTAATTCTCTGAAAAGTTTTTTCTCCGATTAATATTTTCCCGGGCATTGCATTTGCTTGCAGACGCGAAGCTAAGTTTACTGTATCTCCGATAACGGTGAATTCTTTTCTTGAAGCCGAACCAATTTCACAGGATATGCATAATCCGGTATTAATTCCAATTCTTGCCTTTAAATTTTTTACCCTATTACCAATTTTTATCTTTCCATTTTCTTCTATGGACTTCATTATTTCTAAACTTGCTCTTGCTGCCCTCTCCGGGTCATCTTCATGGCTAAAAGGTGTTCCGAATATAGCCATTAATCCATCGCCTAAAAATTTATTGATGCTTCCATCGTATTTATCTATTACACCGACTATCGGTGCAAATATATTATTTATTATCTCTGTGGCCCTCTCCGGATCCAACTGGTCAGCAAGTTTAGTAAACCCTCTTATGTCGATAAATATTATGGTAGATTCACTTCGTTCGTTCGGTAAGCTTCCCTTCCCTTCTGATATTCTGGAAATCACTGCCTCGGGAACATAAGGTTTAAATAATTCTAATATATTGTTCTGTTTTTTCTCTTTCACTTTTTTATCCGATTATATTTTTAATAGAACTTATAAATTTTTTTGCTTCATCAAACCAAGAACCTACCTCTTTTTTATCAAAATATACTAAATCCGCTTCCTAATAAGATTAAAGCTTCTTCAAGGGATTCGTCAGATCGATTTAATCGATAAATGACTAATGTTCTAATTTCTTTTTTCATATTACTAAACCTTCTCTTTCTACATTTTGGCGAAAAGGCATTACTTTGTATAAGACACTATCCCAGTCACTTAGATAATATACATTTAGAGTGAGAACACAACCAGTCTCAATTTCTATAGGGAATAATTGTTGACGAATAATATCCTCCTCTTTAAGGGTTACTGGGTAGTCTACTAAAACAAGTAAATCATAGTCAGATTCAGGAACGGCATCTCCGCGAGCTCTTGAACCATAAAGAATAACTTTTGCCTTAGGAGATATTTTATGAATAGATTCCCGGCAACGCAATAATAAATTCTTTTCCTTTCTTGAAATATTTGTGCATTTAGTAAGCCGTCGCATATTATAACCTCTCCCTTTTTATTATCATCTCTTATTTTATCCTGGGTATGCCAAGGTCTTTGCAAATCTTTATTGCTAAAATATCTCTAATCTCATTATGTCTTGGAACGGCTGATCTCTTATTTAATATAGGATTATGCCACCAAGAATGACTTCTGCCTTCTCTTAAAAATGCGCAACTATTATCGCGAAGGTATTTCAGCAATTCTTTTCTTTTCATAAAGCGATTTGTTCTTCTTTATAATCATTGCCTACTGTCATTAAAGCATCACGTCTATTAAATTTCAAAGCTTCTTTTAAAGTTATTTTTAAACTTTCTAATAATTTCTCATGGGTTCGCTCTTGACAGTTAACTCCGGGAATTTCTAATACCCAACCAATCCACCAATTTCCATCTTTTTTTGTAACAGCAGTATATAAATTATTCATATACACCTCCATATAATAATTATTTACTTCTTTAATGCGTAGGACAGGCGTCTCGCCTGTCTATTTTTATTCCCTCTCTTTTTCTTAAAAGGCATCTTCGTGTTTCACTATAGCCAGAATAAATGCTTCCTCTTTTTCTTTTCTATATATGCATCTATAATTTTTATTGATACTAAATTCCCACGTATTAATAGTGTCTTTTATGGTTTTATTTCGCAGGGAAGGATGCTGCGGATTCTTTGTAAGTACGTCTAAACACCAATAGAATTTTTCTTTTATTGGTGCAGATAACTTTTTCTTGTTTTTAAGTTTCTTCGTTAAATTATCTGGAATATGTATTATCTTAATCACTATCTACTGCTTTCTTTAAATCTTTAATAGATGTATAAGAAGAATACTTTCCCTCTTTAAACTCTTTTTCTGATCCTCTGATCTCCTTCTGACATCTTTCACTAAAGAAATACACTTGGTTTTTATCCACAATAACCCCTGGAGCAATAACTATTTTATTGTCTTCTACACTAAATCTTACGATATCCCCATCTTCAATATTTAATATTTTTCTAATTTTACTGGGGATAGTAAGATGGCCATTTCTCGCAATTCTACCAATTACTTCTAACATCTTCCGTTCACCTCTTTTTTCTAATTCACTCCTTACTGTTCTATTTAAAATATAACACGAATTACATAATATAGCAATATGTAATTTACATAAAATGTTATTGCAAAAAACGGTGAGCAATAATATAGGAGCTTAATTTCTCAAGCCCATAGCAAATTAAGGATTTATAATATTAAAACAAAAGTAAAAAAATAAATAAAGAATAAAAAAAGGTACATTTCGTACATTTTTAGGGTATTTTAAAAAGACACGACATACCGTGTCTTTTGGGTTCTTGTTATATTTCCTGTTTAAGGATGAGGAATAATTGCAAAGATCGTAATTTCACCTTTGCATGGACCATAATAGAAGAAAATTCTATATGCGGCCGAAGTACTTTGCTCAGCATAAGCTTTAAAAATCTTTTCACCACTTGGTCCTTGAAGTGAATGATATATGTGGGTTTGCAAGCTGGGATGCCTGGGATTTTGGGTCAAATATTTTAAGGTTTTTACCATTGCTTTATACTGCTTTTTCTTTCCCGTATTTTCTTTTAGATTTTTCAACGCCTTTTTAGCGGTAAAAGTGAAATTCAATATAAATTTCATAAATCTTCCAGAAATTCTTCCAAATTTTCTACTCTTTCGATTTTTTCTTCTTTTGCTTCAGTCAATCCCTGGCGAATCGACCCCAAAACTTTAGGATGTTGATAAATCCAAGCTTCTTTACTGGGAATAGATACAATAGGCCTTAGTAAAATATCACCTTCTTCACTATAGAAAATTTGAAACCCATCAGCTTTAGCCTGCAAACTAATTAATTTTATAATTTTTTCACCTATAGTTATCCTATTTTTTGAATCAAAGGTTC